>ERZ1740052.114-NODE-114-length-27362-cov-5.834951_pt1 | contig 27362 bp, 25 predicted proteins | sample MGYA00581750_ERZ1740052 | MGnify/ENA primary metagenome ERZ1740052 (study PRJEB43018, sample SAMN04849743) | marine metagenome | isolation source: floating plastic debris | place: Pacific Ocean | collected 2008-08-30 | study: EMG produced TPA metagenomics assembly...
CATTTAATGAAACTCTTACTGGTTTTCCTCCAGCAACTAAAACTGAAGGTTCATAGCTATCATAACTCGGATCTAAAATAATAACTTCATCACCATGACTTATTAAGGCATTTATGGCTGTATAAATACCTTGAGTTGCTCCTGAAGTTATAAGCATTTCTTTTTCGATATTAACAGTTCTACGATAGTGTTTCTCTGTTAGTAGTGCTATTTTTTCTAATAAAGTAGGTAAACCTACCATTGGAGTATATTGATGAATATTAGCTGTTAATAATCGTTCCGATATTTGTAATAACCTCTCATCCACTGGGAAATTAGGAAATCCTTGAGATAAGTTAATAGCTCGATATTTATTAGACAACTGTGACATCACAGAAAAAATACTAGTTGTTATATTAGGTAACTTAGACATAAAATTCTATCTGTTTGCACGAAAATACTATATTGTTATAAATCTTAAGTCTCTTATTTTGTTTAACTTTTAAAAATTAAAAGAGTCTTCTTTAAAAGAAGACTCTTATTTATCATAAGGTTTATTGTTTACTATTGATTATTTCCCCCAAAACAAGCAATAGTAGTATAATTTGGTTAAACCTTTGTAGCATAATAGAATGAAGTTTATGCTACTTATCTCACGATACACGCAAATTTAGCTAAAGATTTTTCAACTTTTAAGTTAAACAAAACAGGAAAAACACTGTTTTTTTAGATTCATTATAAATTGTTTATCAATATTATAAAATAAAAAAAGTCTCAAAAATAGAGACTTTCTTCACTAGTGTTTACCTATTACATATCCCCCAATAGTAATCAAAACACATTTGTTTTGACAATTAAAATCTTAAAAAGTCACATAAAACAAAATAATTAGGAGACATCAGCTTAAGAATATCATTATTTATTGTTTAATAGTTTTTTTGCTTGCTTAGCTATTTCCCCGTTTTTATCCATAGCAATTACTTTTTCTAAAATTTGCTTCCCTTCTTTATTAGAACCTATTTTTAGGTAGTTTTCTCCTAAACCTTTTAAAGCTATTATTGAATTTGGAAATAAACGTGTTAAAAAAGAGAAAATTTGAACTGAAGCCTGAGGATTATAATTAGAAACTTGATTTCCTGATTTTATTAACTCTAATTCAAAATCAAAAAATGAATATTTCGGATCTTGTATCATTTTAGGAATTTCAGTGGCTAATTTTTCTAATTGATTTGTATCGTATAAACTTCTGATATAATCCATTGGTTTATGAATAAAATTTTCAGCGTTAAAAGTTAATGCTGCTTGTAATACAGGATCTTGATTCGTAACATATTCTTTAAAACTCATTGTAACTGGAATTTGAGGAGCAATCCATTCTGTGTTTTCCCAAGCTGGCTTATCTTGCCACCAAGCAAACGATAAATACACAGGTATTATACTATTTGGAAGTACTTCTGGACGTGCATCTCCCCAAAAATTCACATTTTCAGCAGTTGGTTCACCTACAAAAATTACGTTTGTATAATTATCTAATTCGTTCACTAAATTCTGACATGCAGAAAATGTTCTTCTACCAATAATTACATATAGATTTCCAACTTTATTAATTGCGTTAGATCTTATAATTTCTTTAATAATTGGTTTGTTTAAATAGTTGTTTCCTCCCCCATTTAATCGTAAATCGATAACCAATTTTTCTACTTCATTATTTTCTATAAAATCAAAAACTCCTCTGTAAAAGTTTTCTGTATTTACAGATTTGTCGTCTCTAATTTTACTGTGTCTTACGTATACAGCTTTATGTTTTGGTAAGTATTCCTGAAAATACACTTTATCTATATGTTTTAAATATAAAGGTGTTGAATTTTGATCTCTGGCAGTTAACCAATCTTCATTTTGCTGTATGCGACTATATTTTTTAGGTACAGATTCTCCTTTAGGAAGTACATTAAACTCCATTTGGAATATTTTCCCATCTTTTTCTAAAGTAAGTTCTATAGTTTTTTGAAGTATATTTGTAATCCTTTTTGCATGTAAAACTTCTGCAATTGTTAAATAGTTAATTCCGTAAGCTTTAAAATATTGACTATTCTCTGAATTTACAACAGGTTTGACCTTCTCTAAAGCTTCTGATATATCAATATTGTTGATTTTTAAAACTTTAGAACCCAATGCTTTTTCATACACTTTAGAAACTCCTTCAATAAAAATTCCGTCATTATATTCATATAGGTTGAAAGGAAAAGAATGAAATTTCATGGGATTTAATCCAAAATATATTCCTGTATGTCCGTATTCAAAAGAAGCGATAATTTCAGTCATCCTGACAATAATTTCATGCTCTTGAAGATTTGGAATATCTTGATGTAATTTTTCAATCTTTGCATCAAAGTCTGTCTTCGTGGTTTTAACAAATAAAGAGGCATAATCTTTATGGATTTTATGTTGCAAAAATTTAAGATCATTTCTCCAATCTTCAGTAGTTAAAGTCTTTTGAGCCGATAGTTGTACTACAATAAATACTGAAAGTATATAGAATATTTTTTTCATGGTAATAATTTTTTAAAGAGATAATTACACCACAAATATTCTCTAATTTTGAACTGTATGGCATTAGTTTCTATTGAATTGTAGTTTTTTATACTTGAAATGTCACAGTTACATTAGATTCTAAAATAGATTCATAACTTTACATTGAAGAAATGTTTTCATTTATCAAACCAATATATCATGAATCTACCTACATTAAACTTAAAACAGCTAATAGCTGCAACTAGTGTAACACTAATTTTATTTTCTTGTAAACAAGAACAAAAAGAAAAAGAAGTTGTAAAAAAAGATACAACTAAAACAGATTTAAAAGCCGCTCTAACTTTTTATAGTTCTTTTGATAATAGCATTGAGGCTGATTTTGCATTTGGAGACAAGAAAATGTACACTGTACCGAATAGAAAAGCTGTAGATTCTGCGAAAGTTGGGTTGCATAAACCTGATATAACAAGGCAAGATGGAAAAGGGAAATACGGAGCTGGTTTAGTATTCACAGAACGTAGTTCTGGTAATATTTATTACCCTAGTGAAAAGAACGTTGATTATAATAGTGAAAATTGGAACGGAGCTGTTTCTTTTTGGTTAAGTTTAGATCCTGCTACTGATTTAAAACCAGGTTATTGTGACCCGATTCAAATTACTGATGTTAGTTATAATGATGCTGCTATTTGGGTTGATTTTACTAAGGAAAATCCACGTGATTTTAGATTAGGAGTTATTGGTGATCGAGAGGTTTGGAATCCAAATCCTGAAGGACCGGATAACGAAAATCCTATTTTCAATAAAAGATTGACTGGAGTAAAAAATCCACCTTTTGGAACTGGGAAATGGACTCATATTTTAATTAACTTTTCTGGTTTAAATACAAAAGAAGGAAAAGCTTCTCTATACATTAATGGTGAACTTAAAGGAACACGTGAACAAATTGATACTCCTTTTACTTGGGATTTATCTAAATCGAATATTTACTTAGGATTAGGTTATATCGGTCTTTTTGATGAACTATCTATTTTCAATAGAAATTTAACCGATAAAGAAATCAAAACGTTGTATAACTTAGAAAACGGAGTTCAAACCATTTTAAACTAAAAGGATTAAGAATTCATCCAAGATTTAAAATCACTTGTTTTTTGTCTACTCACAATAAATTCCTGATCTCTAGGATTAGACAAAACCAATTTTACACGGTGATTGAAATAAGGATCTATCTTTTGAATTGAAAATTTTGAGACTATTTGTCCTCTATTTATCTTATAAAATTTAGTTTGATCTAAAGAGTTAAATAGTTGATCGATAGTCTCATCTATAATATATCGTTTTGTATTAGTTACACCAAACGTTATACTATCTTGCGAATACCCAAACAAAAGTTCTGATATTCTAATTTGTACGAAACTATTTCCTTCTTTGACTAAAATTCCGGCTCTTTCTTGCGGAGTTTGTAAACTCCCTAATAATTCTTTCAAAACATCAGAAGATAAATTATTAGAGTTTGTATTAGACTTTTGAAACTTATTTAATGCCGTTTCTAAATCTTCTTTTTGTACTGGTTTTAAAAGATAATCTACACTATTCACTTTAAATGCCTGAATAGCATACTGATCGAAAGCTGTTGTGAAAATTATAGGAACTTCAATTTCTATTTTCTGAAAAATTTCAAAACTCAAACCATCGGCCAATTGAATATCCATAAAAACTAAATCTGGATCTGAGTTTTCTTTAAACCAAATTACAGCATCTTCAACAGTATCAATAACATCTAACAATTCGTAATTGAAAGAAGTTTTGTGTAATAAATTCTCCAATTGTCTTGCAGCACGTGGTTCATCTTCAATAATTAATATTTTCATAGCTTTATTTTTGATCTTGTATTTTTAATAAAGGAAGAATTACGGTGAAGAACTCTCCATCATTATTAATCTCTATGGCTTTATCAGATACTAAACTGTAACGTCTTGTAATATTTTTTAATCCGATTTTGGTAGAAGGTAATTGTGTAGATTTTTTTTGAATTTTATTACTCACAATTAATTGATTTCCTTCAGTTTTTACAGAAATAATTAAAGGTTTAGCTTTTGAAACTATATTATGTTTTATTGCATTTTCAATTAAAAGTTGCAAACTCATAGGAATAATCATAGTAGACAATTTATCCTCTGAAATGTCCCAATCTATAACTAAATTGTCTCCAAATCGTTCTTTCTGAATATGAATGTAAGACTTTACAAACTTTAGTTCTTCATGAAGTTGTAATAAATTAGAATTGCCTGATTCTAAAATAAAACGGTATACATCAGAAAGTTTATCAACAAATACTTTTGCATCTTCTTTATCTTCAACATCAATTATATCTCGTAACGTATTCAGACTATTGAACAAAAAATGTGGTTTAGCTTGATTGGTTAATGTATCTAACTGTGCTTGAATCATTACTTGTTTTGTTTGTTCTTCTTCACGTATCGATTTTTTTAAACGTACGTAATAATATATAGCTTCATAAATTGCCATATCCATAACAACTATAATCGTTATTGCTAGCAGTACTTTAAAACTCATGGTGTGTCTTGAAGTAATATCAAAAAGACTAAAAAAATAAGTCAGGAAATGGTTTCCGAAGAAATCTGCAGCAAAAATTACTGTTACAATAGCTATAAAAAGTATTATAATACGTTTAAAATCATCTTTAAAGTCTGGAAATTTTCTTCGTAAAAAGATTAAAATAGCTCTAATGACAAACCAATCTATAATTGTGAAAAACAATGATGAACTCCATCGTATAAACAAGATGATAAATGGATTATCCATCGACATATCATTGAAAAGAAAGCTAGTAACAAAACTAATTATAATGATACCGATTGTACTGAACCAAAAGTCATTAAAACCTAAATACTGTATACGTTTTTCTTTATCGAACAATTTCATAATTTATAATCGTATAAATGGTAATCCTTGTTTAGCTTGATAAAATGTAAAAGCAATCCACAAAGCATATAACAATCCAAAAATAGTGACAACAATAATTTTATTACGATCTGTTGTTTTCCATTTTTTAGAAAGCATAAATGCGAATAAAGGAATTATTTGTAAGCCATGCAAACCAAAAAAATGTGCTACTCTTAAATCTCCAGCAATTGTACTCCAATTTACTAATGGCAAACCTTCGCCTCCATCTGCTACTCCAACATTATGTGCTAATTGGCTGATCATTTGTCCACCAACCCAACTTCCAGCAACAATAATAATCCATCCCATTAAAATTGCCCATTGAACTGATTTTTCTACTTTAAGTTTCAATCTAATCGTTTCAAAAATAAAAAGTATCATAATTAAAACATTAATAGCAACTAAAATTCCCATTGCAGCAAATAGTAAACCATCTAACAAAGAAGACTGATTATAATGTGATTTAACACCTCTAATTCCTTGCGTTACTATAATTCCAATTTCAATTAGTAAAGTCAACGAAACAATATTATTAAGTATGTTTTTCTTTAATTTAGAAAAAGGATAGAGTGTGATGAAATATCCAAGAGTCAAAATATAAATTGCTCCAGAAATCAAGAATTTTAAAGGTTTTATCCAAACATTTACTCCCATTAAAACTCTGTCATCAACAAAAACTCCAATAATGGCAACAATAGCGAAGATTAAATGTGCTAAAACAATACTATAAAGTATAGGACTTTCTTTTTTTACCGTACTGAATACGTGTGTTATATACTTTTTCATGATTATGCTTTTTTTATTGATTTGATCATCATGAATAAAAGAAAACCAATTGGTCCGAACATAAATGTTCCAAATAAACATGGAGCCATTACTACAGGATGAATTTTAAGTTCTTTATTTTGATCTAACATCCACATACCAACAATAAGATCAAAAGCTAAGTAATGAACCCAACCTGCTAACACTGCATTTTCTACAGTAAATAACTGCATTACAGAAGCTAAACTTCCGAAGTCCATCATTCCTCCTTGTTGTATTGAAATAAAAATATAAATCGCATAGATTATTGATAGTAATAAAGGAATGATTTTAAAATCGATTAAAAATCGAGTAATCTTCCATTTTGGTAAAAAAATCATTAAAATCCACATCGGCATAGCTAGCATACCAGCAATAGAGAAAACTTGAGATGGTGTCATATTGAATTGTTTTTTTAATTATGTTCAAATATGCCATCTTAATGTAAGAAACAGAACTTCAATATTTTGAAATGTCGTCTTTTAATGTTGAATTGTCATAAAAAGAAAAATTAATAAAAATGTTACATCTGAGTATTTACATATTCAGGATGAGGCTTAGGAATTTCATTTTTATCATCACCAATCATTTCTCTAATATCAATCTCAATTCCTCTAGAAATAGTAGTTATAGGAACATCATTAGCAATTCCTTCGAAAGGATTTTCTGAAACATCTCCAATACGTTCCATCGTGAAAAATATCCAAGAAATAATAATACTAAATGGAATAGTCAACCAAATGAAATTATCTGCCATAAAACTAAATAATAATCCAGTACTTTCTATTTTTAGTAGTGTCTGCCCTATTTTTTCAAACTCAGTCATTAAACCAAACGGTAATAATATTACGAAAATCCATGCAAAAAATAAGTTTAATGTAGCAAATTGTCTTGGATAAGGAAAATTCTTAATTCGCTCAGCTTTACCTTGTAAAGTAAACAACTCACCAATCATATTTTTAAATTCCACATGACGAAAATCATCAATTAAACCTTGGAATTTTAATTCTTTTATATGTTTTGATTGAAGATTTAATACAGAAGTTTGTTTGTTCGTCATGCTTAAAATAGTTTGTTTTTCTTCTTCAGATAAGTATCCTTGTAATTCATCTTCCAACGAGTAAGCATACTCTTGAATATGCATCTTTTTCATAACTTCTTTATCTGATCTATTACTAGAAGTCGTTTCCCAGGCTTTTTTTACTCTTAAAGCGTGCCTTAGAGCAGTCATCCAAGCGACATGACGTAAAATCAATTCTTTTTTAATTTTAAAAAACTCTTCATCCGTTTTGTCTTTCATAGCATGCTCATTGGTTATAAAATCATTAACCATAGTGGCAAAAAGTCTAGAAGCATTTACAATACCTCCATAAATTTTTCTAGCTTCCCAAAGGCGTCCGTAAGAAGCGTTGTTTTTAAAACCGATAATAAATGCTAAAGCGGTACCAATTAAACCAATTGGTAACCATGGCAAATGCACCCATTTCCAATTTAATACTTCATATAAAATAACAGGAATAGTTGCTAACAAAGCGAAAATATAAATGTAACGCCTAGTCCAACTTAACATTCTTCTTATAGAATAATTCTTTTTGGTATACATAATGTTTTAAATTAAAATGAAAGGATTTCATTATTAGATTTCTTGTTTCTAAAATATGGATAATTAAATTTTTAGCATAATTGAAAAAGAGACAAGTAAAGTTTATTTTACTTGTCTCTTTAGATGATAAGGGATTTACTTTTTAATTAATCTCTTGAATATCCATTAACATACCTTCCCAATTTTTCTGATTGTTGTGATCGAATTGTGCTCCGTTTTCATCAGCTACAGTAAAACGTTTAATTGCTGGAGTTTTACTAGTTGCTTGATATAATTGATAAGCTTCTTCTTGTAAAGCATCTGCAATTGGTAAATCGATAGAAGCATATACAGCTCTTTTACAAGCTTCAATAGATTCTGCTGGGAATTTAGAGATACGCTCAGCTAAAGTATCAACATACGGTCCGATTTCATCTGCATTTAAAGCTTTATTAATCGTTCCAAATTTTTCAGCTTCGTCTGCATCCCAATCTCTAGCGCCTAAAATAATTTCTAGAGCTTTCCCTAAACCAGCTTGTCTAGCCATACGTGAAGCTCCACCGCCACAAGGTAAAATTCCCATACCAACTTCCATTTGCATGAATTTAGCTTTTCCTCTGGCTGCAAAACGCATATCTAATGCTAAAGCCATTTCATGTCCACCACCACGTGCAAAGCCTTCTATTTTAGCAATTGTTGCCTGTGGTACATTGCTTAATCTTTCTAAAACAGCTTGAAGGTCTAATAATTTTACTTCGTTTCTAGGAACAGCTTCTTCAGACATGTCTCTTAATAAGTTTGTATCGTAATGACAAACCCAATATCCATCGTTTGAAGATTGGAAAACTACTACTTTAACACTTCTATCTCTTTCTAATCGAAGACATAAACTGCTTAAATCTGCTAACATTTCTTGACCTTGAACATTAACTGGCCCGAAATTGATTGTTACATAAAGGATTCCTCCTTTTTGTTCTGCTGTAAACGTTTGAAAATTTTTATAATCCATGATATTTATTATTTAATTATTAATTGATTATTCCTGCGAAAGTGTGTTGTTTAATTTTTCCCTTTTCTGTGATATAAGTATCTGTGGCTAATTGAACAGAGATATATTCATTTTTACCATACCAAACGAAATAGACAACGTTATCTTGAACTTCTTGCTTTTGAGTTATAAAATTGAAGTCTTTAAAATTTGGGAGAAACTTTTTATAAAATTGAAAGATTTCATCTTTTCCTTTATATGTTTCATCTGGAGTTATAAATATTGCATCTGAAGTATAATCTTGAATCACTTTGTTGGGATCTAGTGTTGCAACTGCATCCATATGATTGTCAAATACTGCTTGAGGATTGTTCATAATTAGCTTTGTTTATGAGTTACAATGCAAAATTATGATGGTAATAATCTTTAGTTTTGGTAAGAAAAAGTGAGCTTTTAGTAAAAAAAAAAGGAAGTAATGTAAATAGAAGTTATCTAGCTATTATTCTTCTTGAATGTATTGGCAGTAACTCCTTTAATGTTTAAAAAAGTTTTATCTAAATGACTACTATCTGTAAAACCTAATTCTTGGGCAATCTCAGTAATTGTTAAGTTAGTGTATTTTAATCTGGTCTCTGCTAACTTTATTTTATAAGTGATTATATATTTTTTTAATCCAATATTCATTTTGTTTTTAAAGTATTCACTGATATAATTTTCAGAAATATTAAATTGAGTTGCCAAATGTCTTTTACTTAGTTTTTCTGGATTATGGATATGAAAATGGATATAATTGAGTATATCTTGGATTTTCGACTTTTTATTTTGTGCTTTTACAACAACTACATTTCTAGATAGGATATGTAAAACTGTATGAAGTACAGATTCTAGGACAACTTCACTCTTTAAGTTATCATTACTATACTCATTGCAAAGCACTGTAAAAAGTGCTAATAAACTTGTTTCATCTACCTTTGAATTTAGTTGTATTTGTGAAGTTCTATTAGCTCCTTGAAAAATAACTTCAATTTTCTTAAACCACTCATTTACTTTTATTTGATCTTCTTTAGTTGAATAATCACTAAAAAAACTATTTAAAAATTTTATAGCTGAAACTGTAGTAGGTTTTTCAATTTCTAAATTATACTTATCATCAGGTATCAAGATGAAAATTTGTTTATCAGAATAGCTTATTTTATGCTCATTAATAATGATATTACCTTCTCCTTTTTCAATAAAAAGAATTTCAAAAAAACGAATTGATGTGTATTTACAAAACTCTAAAGTGTTAACACTCTCGAATTTTTGTATAACTATATTTTCAAATATTGCTCTAGGCATTTTATGCATTTTATCTACATAAAATTAACTATAGTAAACACAAAATACAATAACGGTCTAAAATGATAGTAGCATATTATATTATGTTTTATCTTTCTAAAGTCATATATATTAATTATTTTGGTAAATTAAATTATTATACACAATTGCGAAAAAATTAGAGTTTCCCCAATGGATAAATGGTTTTTAAACCAGATACGCATAAAATGGCTTTATCTATTTGTTATTACATTGTTTTTAACATGTAATACCTATGGATTAGAAGAACAAAAAGATAATAGCATTAATCTTAAGGGAATTTCTTTTGCTAATCACGAGGAAATAGACTTAAAATCTGATTGGGAGTTTTATTGGCAAGAACTTATCCTGCCTGGTAATTTTGATAATTTTACACCTTCTGCAATTGTTTCTTTAAAAAATTGGACTAATTATACATTACAACAGCATAAAAAACTTCCTTCTTTTGGATATGCGACATATCGATTAAAATTCCATGTTTCTAAAGACACACCTAATCTTTCTTTATATATACCAGCTGCTTATGCTTCATCTAAATTATGGATTAATGGAAAGTTAATTTCCGAAATAGGTAAAGTTGCAACTACTAAAGAGAATGTTTTACATCGAAGATATACTCAGATAATTCCTTTAAATACACACGAAGTCGATTTTGAAATTGTTATTCAAGTCGCTAATTTTTATCATAATAAAGCAGGAATAGATAAACCATTAAAATTAGGAACAAGTCATCATTTAAATACTGTAAAATCTAAACGAATAGTTGCAGACATGTTGTTTATAGGTTGTTTAGGCTTCATTGGAACATTCTTTATCGTTTTTTTCTTACTCTATTGGAACAAAGATAAAGCCATTTTATATTTGGGAATAGCCTGTGTTTCTTTGGCTTATATGGCTTTAAGTGATCGTTATGCACCTTTAGCGGAAATTTTTAAATCTGCTAGTTGGGTTCTTTTAACTAAAATAGAATATACTTCACTGTTTATTGCTGGAACCACAGCAAGTTTATTTTTCTCCATAATTTTTAAGCAAGACGTTCATAAACTCTATGAAAAAATACTGAAATATAGCTGCTTATTACTCATTGTGTTGGTTATTATTCTGCCTTCACCTTATTTTACTCAATTAATATTACCGTTTCTAATTTTAATGATTATAAATCTGGTATATGTTACTTATATAATTATCAGAACTATGTTTACAGGAAAATTACATGATTCTATTTTGATGTTAGCCAGCACGTTACTAGGTTCAATAGTATTTTACATTCATATTTTTGTGTTTCTTGGTAATAACGATAATGCTATTGTTTACGTAAATTTTGGATATGTTTCTGTATTCCTTTTATTATCTATGCTTTTAATGGTTCGTTTTTCTAGTTCGTTTAAACAATTGGAAAAATCTAGATCTTTGGCTTTACAACAGAAAAAAGAAATTACAGACAAATCAGAACAATTATCTAATATTAATATTGAATTAAAAGAGAATTTAAGGCAATTAAAAAGTTTTAATGAAGAATTAGATAGTTTTAATCATATTGTATCACATGATTTAAAAGCTCCACTTGTAGCAATGCATTCACTTGTATCTTTTATTGAAGAAGATTTGGATGACACATTAGATGATAACTCTAAAGGATATTTTGATTTATTGAAAGAGAGAATTTCCAAAATGAATGCTTTAATTAACGGATTATTAGAATACTCTAAAGTTTCTAGAGGAGAAAAAAAGAAAGAATTATTTAGTTTAAATGATCTACTAAATGAAATCATAGATATTATTAACTATCAAGAAGATAGTATTATTAATATTCCTTTAAAAAACATAAATATTATTGCCAATAGAATTGAGTTAGAACACGTTTTTCAAAACTTAATCAGTAATTCTATTAAGTATAATGACAAAGAGAAAACTATTATAGATATTTCATTTCTTCAGAAAGAAGATGAATATGTATTTTCGGTTGAAGATAATGGACCAGGTATAGAGCCTCAATATCATAATAAAATTTTTGAGATTTTCAGTAAATTAAATGCTAACGATGCTGTAGAAAGTACAGGTGTTGGACTTTCAATTGTTAAAAAAGTAGTTACTGAAAATCATGGTAAAATTTCCGTAGAATCTAAAATGGGGATAGGAACTAAAATTAGTTTTACTTGGAAAATTTAAAAAATTAAGCTTCTCTATTTAATAATAAAGAAGCTTATTCTAACAGGTTTTAAGTACCTAAATTAATTAAATCGATATCCTTCTTTCTTCCATTAATTAATATAAGATTAAATTAGTGAAATTTATGAATTCAAGATATGATAAATATCAGTTAGGCATACTTTTTTAACTGTTGTTTGTCAAGATTAAATCTTAATTGACAATTAATAAATTCATAGTTAATTCCATTATTAGAAGTAATATTCTCAGGAAGAACTATAATACGTTTAAAAGCCTGTGCAATTTTAGAGCGTCGTGATTGCCCTTTTTGCACTTGGCGTTCTCCACAAATGGCGAGCATATTGTCTTCCCAAAATACTCTAATTTTCCATTTAAGAGAACTAGAAAAAGTTAATTTAACTGAATAATTTTCTTCAGTTTCATTGATCAATAACGGGGGTAAATAATCATTGTTTCTAAGAAAGTAATTACTGAACTTAATGTAATCATTAGTTACCCAAGGCGTTAAATCTTGATTAAATTTAGTAGTATACATAAACTAAAAAGTGTTTAATTAACTAATAACTTAGAAGCAGTATGGATATAATTAACTAATAGTTAAAAAACACTTATCATTAGACGAATAAACAATTTTAATCGTTCAATGTCTGTTTTTAAGGTATAAACGATATTTGCTTTTACTATTCTATATAAAATCAATGATAATTCTGAAGCCTAAAAGGTTAATTAACAAACTTAATTGAATATAATCTTTTTTATTTGAGCTTTTTATAAGTTAGTTTTTAATTTTAAGAGTACTAATGGAAATTGAGTTTTACTTGTAACTCCAATTAAACTCATTAAAAAGAGCTTTCCAGTTTTCTGGTAAACTTGATTTTAAACTTAGCTTTTCCTCAGTAAATGGATGCATAAAATCTAAAGAGATAGCATGTAAGAATAAATTAGTCCAATTAAAATTACTCTCAAACATTGCATTATGGTTCTTATCTCCATATTTTCCGTCTCCTAAAAGAGGATGACTAATTTTATTCATATGTATTCTTAATTGATGTAAACGTCCTGTTTTAGGAGATAATTCAACTAAGCTATATCTAGAAGTATCATAAGGTTTTACAGGTATATTTAAGGTTATATTCTGTAATGTTTTTAAATGAGTTTCAGCTTCTTTGTGTACGTTACTGTCTTTTCCTTTTACAGGAGAATCAATAATTCTTGTTTCTGGCCCAAAACCTCTTACTACTCCTAAATACTTTTTTTCAATTTGATTATCTGTAAATAACTGTTGAAACTTAGAAACATATTGTGTTTCTTTAGTTAAGAGAATAATTCCAGAAGTTCGTCTGTCTAATCTATGAACAGGATAAAATTTTTGTTGAAATTGTTGATCTAATAATTGTAGTAGAGAATCTTCTTCTCTTACATTTCTTGAATGATATGCATGATGAACAACAACATCATTGGGTTTTGTGACTACCAAACAAAAATCATCTTCATAAATTATTTCTACAGACATAATAAGTTTTTACAATTAAAGAAGGCAAATTTATTTACATATTCACAAAATAAAAAACCGTCTAAATAAAAATTTAGACGGTTGTATACTATTTGAAAGTTTCTATTTAAAAGTCTTGGAAAATAGCGTGCATCATACGCTTTTTATCATTAATGCTTTCTTCTAAAGAAATCATTGTTTCCGTTCTGTTTACACCATGAATCTCATCAATCTTGTAGATAATGTCTTTCGCGTCATTAGTGTCTTTAGCTCTTACTTTACAGAAAATATTATACTTTCCTGCAGTAACATAAGCTACAGTTACGTTTGGTATTAAACGTAGATTATCAATAACATGCTGAGTCATTGACGTTTTTTCTAAGAAAATACCAACGTGAGCTATAAACGCATAACCCATTTTCTCGTAATCTAATGTTAAAGTAGACCCTTGTATAATTCCTTCATCTTCCATTTTTTTTACACGTACGTGAATTGTACCTGCAGATACTAATAATTTTTTTGCAATATCAGTAAATGGAGTTCTAGCATTTTCGATTAAAATATCTAATATTTGATGATCGATTTCGTCTAATACAAATTTCTTCATTTTTTAATTTTATTCATAGTATTGGGCAAAAATATGAATTATTTTTAACAAACAGCAATAGTTAGGCTTGAAAAATTAAACATTTAATAAAAAATTAATACTCGAAAACGATTTCGTTGTGTCCAATATGCCCTTCTAAATTTCCTTCTTGATGTTTTTTTAACGTAGAAACGAATTGATTATCTATAATTTTATCTTCATACTGATACGCTACATCATCTTTATCATTATGCCTATGAATTACATCAAAAAATTGTTTGTTATTGTTAGGAATTTCAAAATAAGCTTCATGTTCAGAAAAATCTTCAGTGGAAGAAATATAATATAATCCTTTTAGTAAAGCATAAAAATTGAATTTTCGTACTTCTTCCCTATTGTAATCATCTTTGTAATGCCCAGCTTCAATAAGAATAGTATTATGACCTAACTTTTGAAAATTATCGCCAGTTGCTGTTGGATAAAATTCGTCAGTATACCTTCCTACTTGATTTGGAATAATTGTTTGTAATAATTCATTCATTGCAATGATTACATTCATCGTTTCTTTTCTACCCGCTGTAATTTTTCTAGTTTCTTCTTCTGAAGGTGCTAAGAAAGAAATCGTAGCCGGTTGATTTTTCCCTTCTACTCCAAAAATGGTTCTTTGATCATGTAAATTGAAGCAAAATTTAGGATTGAATCCATCTAGTGCATTTCTTAATAAGATACTTTCACAGGCTTCTAAATCTACAGCATCACGATTTAAATCAACTTCTTTAGCATTAACTCTTGTATACGCTAAAGATCCATCTGGATTTAACATCGGTATAATTGTTATGGAACAATTACTTAATATTGTTTTCGTAATATGATGATCTGGGTAGGTTTCGAAAAATTTAAATAAATCAAAAAGTGCTTTTGTACCAGTACTTTCATTACCATGCATTTGACTCCAAATCATGATTTTTTTAGTTCCTGTGCCTAATTTTAATTTATAAATGTTTCTTTTCTCTTCAGATTTACCTAATAATTCAACTTGAAATATTTCTTTATTAAGTAATTGTATTAATGGTTCTACATCTGAAAGAGTTATCCACTTTCCAAATAACTTGTCTTCTTTAATTTTTGGATAAATTTCTTCTAATATAGATCTTGTAATGTTTGTATTCATATTTAAATTGAAAACCAATTTTTAACTAATTCTTTCTCTATTGGAGTAACAGAATTGTGTACGTAATCATTTTTAATTGGATCGTAAGTATAGTCTTTAGACCAATTTTCGATATTAGTAACTAATTCTTTTAATGAATTACAGATAAACTCTAATTCTTGTATTGTTATTGTAGGATGAATAGATAAACGTATCCAACCTGGTTTTTCGATATTACAACCTTCTAAGATTTGATTTTCTATTGATTTAGAAGTTTCTCTATCTACATTTAGTAAAAAATGTCCGTAAGTACCAGCACAAGAACATCCTCCTCTAGTTTGAATTCCGAAGCGATCATTTAATAATTTAACAACTAAGTTAAAATGATATTTTTCGAAATAAAAAGAGAAAATACTTAAACGATCTTTATGATTTGGAGCTAAAATATGTACGCCATCTAATTTTTCTAAACAATCGAACATTACTTTATTAATCTCATCTTCTCTAGCTTTAATATTAGCTGTCCCCATTTGTTCTTTTAATTGCATAGATAATGCAATACGGATTGTTTGTAAAAATGCTGGTGTACCTCCATCTTCTCTAGTTTCAACATCATCAATATAATCATGTTCTCCCCAAGGATTTGTATAAGTTACTGTTCCTCCACCTGGATTATCTGGAATAACGTTTTTATAGAGTTTCTTGTTAAAAATTAATACTCCTGAACTACCTGGTCCTCCTAAAAATTTATGTGGAGAAAAGAAAATAGCATCTAAATATTCATTTTCATTTTCAGGATGCATATCAATATCTACATAAGGAGCAGAACAAGCAAAGTCTACAAAACATAAACCATTGTACTTATGAATTAAAGCAGCTACTTTATGATAATCTGTTTTTATACCTGTAACATTAGATCCTCCAATAATTGAGGCTATTTTTATAGGTCTGTCTTCATATTTCTGAATAACTTTTTCAAACATTTCAAGACAAACCAATCCTTCATTGTTACAAGGAACAACTTCAACATCTGCAATAGTTTCTATCCATGAAGTTTGATTTGAATGATGTTCCATATGACTTACAAAGACTATTGGTCTTTTCTCATCTGGAATTGTAGTATATTCTCTTAAGTTTTCAGAAACTTTTAGTCCTAAAATACGTTGAAACTTATTTACAACACCTGTCATACCTGAACCTTCAGTAATTAAAACATCTTCTGAAGAAGCATTTACATGACGTTTAATAATATTGCGAGCTTCATGATATGCTAAAGTCATAGCAGCACCTGAAGTAGATGTTTCTGTATGCGTATTAGCTACAAAAGGGCCGAAATCGTTAATTAACTTATCTTCAATAGGTCGATATAAACGTCCACTTGCAGTCCAATCAGTATATAACAGTTTTTTTTCACCGTAAGGTGTTATAAACTTTTGATCTATACCTATGATATTATTTCTAAATTTTTGAAAATACTGCTCTAATGTCAAAGTTTCACTACTCTTCATAATACGAATTTCTATAAAAAATTTCGAATGTTAAATTTCTTATTCAATATTTAACAATCCTACTAAATTTGTATGGTAATAAAAAATCCCGCACTGATGCGGGATACAAATTAAATTATTTCTTTTATTTCTTTTATAAAACGTTCTGCCAGATCATCTGCTTTTTCTTGTGACATGGCTTCCGTATAAATTCTAATAATTGGCTCTGTATTAGATTTTCTTAAATGTATCCATTCTTTAGGAAAATCTATTTTTACTCCATCGATAGTGTTTACATCTTCATTTTTATATTTCTCTGCCATCGTTTCTAAGATTTTATCTACATCGATCTCAGGAGTTAATTGAATTTTATTCTTACTCATAAAATAACTCGGGTAGCTATCACGTAAAGCTCTACATGAAATTTTCTTGTGAGCTAAATGAGATAAAAATAAAGCTACACCAACTAATGAATCTCTACCATAATGAGAATCTGGATAAATAATACCTCCATTTCCTTCACCTCCAATAACTGTATTGGTATCTTTCATCATTTGAACAACGTTCACTTCACCCACAGCACTTGCTGTATATGTTCCTCCATGAATTTCAGTAATATCTCTTAAAGCTCTTGAAGAAGATAAATTAGAAACTGTATTTCCTCCTTTATTTTTACTTAAGACATAATCTGCACAAGCGACTAAAGTATACTCTTCACCAAACATAGAACCATCTTCACAAATTAAAGCTAAACGATCTACATCTGGATCAACAACAATACCTAAATCAGCTTTCTTTTTTACAACTAATTCAGAAATATCAGTTAAGTGTTCTTTTAAAGGTTCTGGATTGTGTGGAAATTGTCCGTTAGGTTCACAATACAACTCAACACACTTAACTCCTAATTCTTTTAATAACGCAGGAATAGCTATACCTCCTGTTGAGTTTACACCATCAACAACAACTTTAAATTTAGCTTTTTTAATCGCCTTTTTATCAACTAAAGGAAGTTTTAATACTTCTTTAATATGCTTTTTGATATAATTTTTCTTTTTCTTGTAAATACCTAAATCATCTACTTCAGCAAAATCAAAATCATCATTATCTGCTATTTCTAATATCTGTTTTCCATCTTCACCATTAAGGAATTCTCCTTTCTCATTTAATAACTTTAAAGCATTCCATTGTTTTGGATTATGTGAAGCTGTTAAAATAATTCCTCCTTCAGCTTTTTCTTTAGGCACTGCAACTTCTACAGTTTGTTTAGTTGATATACCTAAATCAATTACATGTATTCCTAATCCAATTAAAGTGTCTGATACTAAACCACTGATCATTTTACCAGAAATTCTAGCATCTCTACCTATTATAATTTTTATATCTTTTTTGTCCTTGTTTTTATTCTTAATGAATGTTCCATAGGCCGCAGCAAATTTAACTGCATCGATTGGAGTTAAATTATCTCCTGTATTACCACCTATAGTCCCCCTAATTCCTGAAATGGATTTGATTAATGTCATATTTTATTTTCCAGTTTTCAACAAATATAATCATCTAAATTCTAAGCAAAAAAAAACACTGAATAAACAGTGTTTTTTATTTATTTTGATGTGAGGATATGCTTATAAATTGAACATAATTCCAGCGTTTAAAAATCCTCCTGAATCTATTCCTGAATAAGAAGCTCTGAAAGACATATTACTATCAATTTTATATTCAAAAATTGGTCTGAAATAAAACCCATTACCTGCATTGTTAATTCCAATTGCATATCCCATATCTAATCCTAAATCGATTTTATTTGTAGCTTTAAATCTACCTGCACCTGCTAAAGGAAGAACAATAGAATTACCAGTAGTTATAACTGCTAAACCAGTAGCAGCACCAACTTCAAATTTACTATCTACATTAAACAAATAGTCTACATCTCCACCAATTACAAAAGAAGAATCTCCATTACCAGTAGTAAAACCAATATTTGCACCTAACCTTAATTTTCCATCTTGTGCTAATCCATTAAAAGCAAAAGCTACGAAAGCAATAATGCATAAAATTTTTTTCATTTTTTAGATTTTTAAATTTGATACTCTTAACGACAAATATAGTACCAAAGTATAATTTAAACCAAGTTATACATTTCAAAAACAAAAAACCACTACAAAAATGTAGTGGTTTTGATTTTATTAAATAGAATCAGGAATTATTTTCCTTCCATTTTTCTCTTTAATTCAGCTAATCCTCCGATATCACCTAGAGTAGTTTTTTCAGATTCTTGAGCTTTCTTAGCAGCTGCTTTTACATTTCTTTGCTCTTCTTCTCTGAAGATAGAAGTGTGAGAAACAACAATCTTACGATACTCTTTGCTAAATTCAGTTACCATAAACCCTACAGTATCCCCTTTAGCTAATTTACCTCCGTCTTCTTTTTCTAAGAAACGTGATGGAGCAAATGCTTCAACACCATCTTCAAAAGTTACAGTAGCTCCTTTATCATTCTTGTTTGTGATAGTACCTTCGAATTTAGATCCGATAGCATACTTAGCTTCGTGAGCATCCCAAGGATTATCTTGAGTTTGCTTGTGACCTAAGTTTAACTTACGGTTCTCTACATCTAATTCTAATACTTGAACAGCTAATTTATCACCTACAGTTACATCACTGTGACCTCAAGCTCTTCACCAACTTTTACAAACTCAGATGGATGCTTAACTTTCTTAGTCCAAGATAAATCAGAAATATAAACTAATCCGTCAATTCCTTCTTCTATCTCTACAAATACACCGAAGTTAGTGTAGTTACGTACAGTTCCTTCGTGTTGAGAACCAACTGGGAATTTAGTAGTAATATCTGTCCAAGGATCTGGGTGTAATTGCTTCATACCTAAAGACATCTTACGCTCTTCTCTATCTAAAGTTAAGATTTGAGCTTCAACTTGGTCTCCTACTTGTACGAAATCTTGAGCAGAACGTAAGTGTGTAGACCAAGACATTTCAGATACGTGGATTAATCCTTCTACTCCATCTTCTACTTCTACAAACGCACCATAGTCAGCTAATACAACTACTTTACCTTTTACTTTATCTCCTACTTTTAATCCTCCATCTAAAGCATCCCATGGATGAGCAGATAATTGCTTTAATCCTAATTGGATTCTAGACTTGTTATCATCAAAGTCTAAGATTACAACGTTTAATTTTTGATCTAATTCAACAACTTCACTTGGGTGGTTGATACGAGACCAAGATAAATCAGTAATGTGAATTAATCCGTCAACACCTCCTAAGTCAACAAATACACCATAAGAAGTTACATTCTTAACAACTCCTTCTAATACTTGTCCTTTCTCTAATTGACCAATGATTTCACGTTTTTGATCTTCTAAATCTGCTTCAATTAACGCTTTATGAGAAACTACTACATTCTTAAATTCGTGGTTGATTTTTACAACTTTGAATTCCATAGTTTTTTCAACATACTGATCGTAATCACGGATAGGCTTAACATCGATTTGAGAACCTGGTAAGAAAGCTTCAATACCAAATACATCTACGATCATACCACCACGAGTTCTACATTTAACAAAACCGTTAACGATTTCTCCAGTTTCGTGTGCATTATTAACTCTATCCCATGCTTTAATTACACGAGCTTTTTTGTGAGATAATACTAATTGACCAGAAGAATCTTCTCTTTTATCAACTAATACTTCTACTTTATCTCCAACAGCTAAATTTGGATTGTAACGGAATTCATTTAAAGAAATAACTCCTTCAGATTTAGAGTTAATATCAATAATTGCATCACGATCTGTTACACGTACAACTTCACCTTCAATTACATCACGCTCATTTACGAAACCAACAGTCCCTTCTAATGCTTGTTCGAATTCTTTTAATTTAGACTCATCAACTTCATCAATACCTTCTTCGTATTTATGCCAGTTAAAAGTTGCTAAAAATTGTGCTGGATCTACAGTTGGATCAACTGTTTTTTTTGTTTCTTCAGACATGTCTGAAATAATTTTGTATCTTTTTGTTATTCAGATTTTTAACGACAATAACTCAAAGAGAGATTAAACTTATAAAATTTATTTTGAACCTTTTTAATAATCTGTTGTCGTAAAAAGGCGTGCAAATTTACGCATTATTAGTGAGTTAACCTATTTTGAAATTCTTTTATTTAATGATTTAACTATATTTTCTTTTTAAAACAATTATTTAACTGATAATTAATACTTTATAAGCATTAACTTAAAAGTATAATATTATTTTAATAGATTAACTCTATACATAAGCTTAAAATATTGATTTTCAGTATTTTATTTTGAAAAAAATCAAATTATTTGATTAGATTTGATGTGTTCTGTTTTAACAAAAAACGTTTAATATTTTATTTAGAACACCCCCGAAGTAATCAAATAAAAATTTCGATTGAGTAGCTACTATCTTTTATTGATTGCAAAAGGCCGCTTCCGAAAAGCCTTAACAGAGTAGGAAAAAACCAACCAATTTTAATTTTAATCATGGAAACATTAGTAAAAGAACAATCAAAAAACGAAATTTTAGCAACTTCTACTGAAATTAGAACTATTACAGATTTATGGAATGCAACTATAGAATATTACAAAGAAAGTTTATATGATACAGATGCTATGTATAATGTATACAGACGTTCTACACCTAGAATTACATTTCAAGATATAGCAAATGTTTTTTCAGGTGTTTATGCCGACACATACTGGAATGTAGTAAAAATGGATGCTTCTATTTTAAGTAAACATATGGTTCAGGCATTAGGATTAAGTGATAACCAAGCGACTTTATACGCTAATAACGCCATGAGACAATGGAGAGGAGCATTTTCTAGAAATAATATTTCTGATACAGGTTCTATTCCTAGTCAAGGAGCTTACACGCAAAGTATTGATATTGTTTGTAATCAAGATTCTCCATTAATGCCAGCTCAATTAATAGAAAACTGGAACAATGAGTTTTGGAAAACTCCAACTGTTGGTAAAAACTATATTTATGTTAGAGTTCAAAATAAAGATTTTGTAGGTGATTTAGCAATAAAAGCTCAAATGTTTTATACTACTGGAGGTTTTAATCAACCACCTAGTAGCTGGATTCAATGCTTAACTGTAGATGGAGATAAGCAAGAAGGTGATATTTTATTATTAGACAACAAGTCTGGAGTTTTAAATTTAGGAGACAGAGGAGCTTCTGAAGCTTTTTATTTTAATCCAAAATCTACAAATCATGTATGTGTAATTGCTGCAATGAGAGATGAATATTTTGTAAAAAATGACCCATTAGGAATTTCTGGAAGCAATTGGAATTCTACAGTTTGGATTACTCATAATGGTGCTGCTGTTTGGCACAATGTAAATCCTCAAGTAAATGCAAATACTGAATTACGCATTTTCAATCAAGATGGAACAAATGAAAAGTTCATTTTAAATGCTCAATGTAGAAATGTACCTGTTGGTTACACTATTTCTTTTGAATCAAAAGACAAATTAATTAACTCTGGTGAAATCACTATCAAAAAAGATTCTCAATTTGTACAAACTGAATTTGCATTACCTGGTTATTATGAAGGAGATGTAGATGTGAAAATTGAAGGACCAAATGGTGAATTACTACCTCAAAACGCTGCAGTAGAACTAACTATGTTATGGAAATTACCTAAAGGACATGATTTTTACACTAAAGCAGCTGAAACTTTTGATGCTTTGGATTTAGTTAGAAATGAACGTTCTGTTTTAACTTCTTTAGGTTCTTATACAATTACAGGACAAGAAAATTACACTCTCAAAGGTCAACAAAACTAATAAATTCTTTATTAAAGATTGTTTAACCCTCTTCAGATGAAGAGGGTTGTTTAATTCTATTAAAAGTAATTCTATAATTTAATTAGCTCATCAATAATAAATCGATATGTTAACAACACATTGATATTATTTTTTTTCAATCCCCTTAAATTAGGACTTAATCTTCCAATGTTATTTAAGAATTGGAAATTCCCTTCTCCTGGAGCTTCAACCAGAGTTCCCCAATCTACACCAATTAAAACGTTATGCCTTTTAAATTCAAACTTACTTCCTACAACAAAATGAATATGATTTCCATCTAAAATTGTATTTCTAAGTTCATTATTTATAGATTGTCTATTTCTGTAGGCAAAATTATTCGTTCTTAAACCTCCAGAAAGCTCTACTTTATTACTTATTTTTCTTGAATATCCAACTCCTACATTAAAAACACCTTCACTACCATTTACCCACGAAGCATTATTGTTAACAGATTCAATAGTTCCCATTTCATATTCAGAAATACTAGAATAATAACTTGCTGTAGCCCAAATTTTACTTCCTGTTTCAAACAAATAACTATAACCTAGAGAAAATTCCCAAGGTGTTTTAATTTTTGTATCAATATCATTATCTATAATCTGAACAGAATCATTAGTAGTGTTGTCAATATTTACAAAAGTACTAGTAAACTCACCATTACTATTCAATCTTAAATATTTAGGTGTAGTTATTGTAACACCAAAATCATGATTATTTGAGTCATATAAAAAACCTAATTTTGTAACAAAACCAATGTCACCATAGTTGCTATTTTGCTGTGAATTAAAATAACTATTCGATGTAGCCATATTGTTGGTCATATCAAATTGCTCTATTAAAATATTGTTACTATAACTAAAATCGGCTACAGTTAAGAATTGACTTACACCTAAATGAGTTTTAGTCCCTATTTTAAAACTAGTTCCCGCTCCAAACCAACTATCTTCTCCTGTGTATTTATACTCAAAAAATTGAGTAGTTAAATCATTTCCATTTGTAGTTTCTCTTTTAGCACTAAAGTTATCCGTAAGAACACTTTTACTAATCTTTATGAAAGCAATATCAAAACCTTTTATATTCACTTTAAAAGAGATTAAAGAAGGCCTTAATCCGAAATTTGTGTTTAATTGGCTAGTTTCATTTCCTCCCCAAAAATTATCAAACCCGAAAGTTCGTATAGCTGGTTGAAATAACGAAATACTTACTTGAGAAGGAGCTTTATGAATTGCTGCTGGATTATAAAAAGTCATACTTTCATCATCTGCTCCAGCAATTACTGAACCACCTAAAGTTGCACCTTTTATACCGAACTGCTCCGTATCGTATAAATAATTTTGAGAATATATAAGATTATTAATACAACAAAAAAGTAATAAGAGTAAATATCTTTTATGCATAGGGAAATGAATGAGAAATAATAAAAAAGTATTACAGAATACTATTTAAACTATTTTTTGGGGGTTATATTATGTTTCTGAAATTTCTAATTTATATATACTTTGAAAAGTATTAAAAATATGTTCTGAATCTTTTTTTCGAACAGAAATCACATACTCACAATCTAATTCTAATTTTTGGTTTAAAATTTCTAAGTTCTTTTCTTTAATAACTCGTTGAACTTTATTCATTAAATCGTATCCGAATTTTAACTTAAAATGTACATCGATAGTTTTTTCTATAATCTCTGAAGCTTCTAAAGCCAATTGAGCAGAAGTTCTATAAGCATTAATCAACCCTCCTACTCCAAGTTTTACTCCACCAAAATAGCGAACAGAAACTATAAGAACATTTGTTACTTCAAATGCTTGTATCTGACCATAAATGGGTTGACCAGCAGAATTATTAGGTTCACCATCATCATTTGCTCTAAACCTAATATTTTCTGTTCCTAATTGCCAAGCATAACAATGATGTCTTGCTGTATGATGTTTCTTTTTTACTTCTTCTAAGTATTTTTTTACATCATCTTCGGTTTGAACAGGAAAAGCGTAACCGAAAAATTTACTATTTCTGTCTTTAAATAAAGTTTCTTCAGATGGTTTAATTACTGTTTTGTAAGTATCTTTTTCCATAGAATTAAACCATTGTAATTAAAATGATACTAAAAACAGCTATGGCTATTCCAATCCAATTTCTATTTTCTAATTTTTCTTTAAAAAGAAATAAACCAGCAATTGTAGTTAACAATACTATACTAACATTGTTGATTGTAAAAAGTATAGCACTATCAAAGCCTTCTATTTTAAGTGCACGAATTAAAAATTCAATCGAAAAATAGTTAGGAATACCTAACGCAATTCCTGCTATAATATTTTTTGTATTGATATTCTTGCCGTTTTGAAAAAGTAACTGATATAAAAAATATATTATACCTAAAACAAAAGCGATTCCGAAAATAGAAGCTGAAAAAATAGATACGTTCTCTGAAGAAACATGATTAACTTCAGTAAACTTAAGTAAAGTATCTATAGCTCCTGATCCTAAAAATAAAAGAACAGGAAAAAGTAAAGAACTACCTTCTATCGTTTTACTATTTTCTTTAACAGAAGTTAAATATACAGCCACCAAAGCCAAAAGTATACCAATTACCTTTACAATACTTACACTTTCGTTATATAAAATAACACCAAAAATAATTGGAATAACAACAGCCATTCTTCCAGATACAGATGCCACTGAAAGTCCATTTTTTTGTGAAGTTAAAGCCATTAAATTGAAAATGGTAGTAAATAAAAAACCTAAAAAACAAGCTCCTAAAAACCAAGGTTGACTAGGTATTTCTTGTATTGGTAATTTCATAGGAGAATATAAATACCCTATTGAAAAAGCTATAATATAGTTTACTACTATAGCTTGAAATGTATCCACCTTAAATCTCTCGAAAAGTTTAAAAATCACATATAAACTGCTCGATATTAAAATACTTAAAACTAAATAAATCATACGTTAAATTCCTCTCTCGACAACAAATCTACAACATCTTCGCTTGCAGGATCTATATTCCAAACCTTAATTCCTAAATTCTTAGCAGCATCAGTATTCTCTTTAGTATCATCAATAAAGAATGTTTCTTCTGCAACTAATTGATTTTCATTCAAAACAAATTCATAAATATTTTCGTTAGGTTTTCTCAAATTAATTTCGTGAGATAAATAAAATTGTTCATAACAAGATTTAAACTCATTATATAATTTATCTCCCCAATTCTTTTGAATCCAAGAAATATGTAAATCATTTGTGTTACTTAACAAAAACAGGCGATACTTTTTCGAATCAGCTAATTCTTTTAAAAATTTAAGCCTATGTAATGGAAAATCTAATAAAATAGCATTCCAAGCATCAATTAATGCTTCTTTATCTATCTTGAATTCATTATGAAAATATCCAACAAATTCTTCGGTTGTCATTAACCCCATTTCATAATCATAATACACTTGCATCATAGATTCTGAAACTTCATTTACACCTAATTTGGCTAATGCTACATAAGTAGCTTGTTTATCGAGATTAATGAATACATCACCAAAATCGAAAATGATATTTTTAATCATTAAAAAAATACTTTAATGTGTTATTTTTTATTGTCTCTTGTTTAGATAAGAAGCTATTTAAAACAGGTGCTTTTATACCTTCAGAAAAACTAATGTCCCCTACGAAAACTCTAGCTTCATCCCATAAATTCTCATCTATAAAACTTTGTAAAGTTTTTGTTCCTCCTTCAATAATTACTGATTGAATTTTATGTTTTGATAAAACTTCACAGATTTGAGATGCTAATTCTCTTGAAAAATCAATACGTTCGAATGTGATATTTTCTTTAGTTCCTTCTTCTTTTTCTGTTAAAACTATGGTTGGAATACTTCCATCTAAAACACTTAAATCATTTGGAATTCTAAGTGATTTATCTAATATGATTCTAGTAGGATTATTTCCGCTCCAACTTCTAACATTCAATTTAGGATTATCAGCAATAACTGTATTGGTTCCAACTAAAATTGCATGTTCTTCACTTCTCCATTTATGAACTAATTGTTTAGCATACGTATTTGAAATCCACACTGGTTCTTGAGTTTCTTTATTTTTTGGGGCTATAAAACCATTGCTAGTTTCTGCCCATTTTAAAATAATATAAGGTCTCTGCTTATTTTGAACTGTAAAAAAACGTTTATGATGCTGTTTACATTCGTCTTCTAAAACTCCAACTTTTACGTTACAACCTGCTTTTTCCAGACGCTTAATTCCCTCTCCAAAAACTAAACTATTGGTATCTACAGTACCAATAACAACATTTGGAATTTGTTTTCTAACTATTAAATCTGCACAATGTGGTGTTTTTCCATGATGTGAACTAGGTGCTAAAGTCACATTAATTGTATATTCTTTTATTAAAGATTCTTCTTTAACCGAATTTTCTTCAGTT
>ERZ1740052.115-NODE-115-length-27349-cov-5.338682_pt1 | contig 27349 bp, 20 predicted proteins | sample MGYA00581750_ERZ1740052 | MGnify/ENA primary metagenome ERZ1740052 (study PRJEB43018, sample SAMN04849743) | marine metagenome | isolation source: floating plastic debris | place: Pacific Ocean | collected 2008-08-30 | study: EMG produced TPA metagenomics assembly...
ACAACGTCCTCTACGCCCCCACCCTGCCCTATTCTGCCTACGACCGACTAAATAGTGCGCTACATGATTTTGATGCGCAGCACCCCGTGCGGCTCACGCCCGATAGCCCCACACAGCGCGTGGGCGCAGAACCTGCCGACGGCTTTACCTCTATCCCTCACAACATTCCGCTCTACAGCCTAGAAAATGCATTCGATACCAGCGAGTATCTAGAATGGCAGGCGCGCTGGCAGCGGTTGGAACCAGATATTTCAGAAGCTGAAGCTGTTACCGAGCTGAAAATTGACGGCAATGCGCTCGCGCTGACCTATGAAAATGGCGTGCTGGTGCGCGGCGTTACCCGAGGCGATGGCGTGGTCGGTGAAGACATCACTCAAAACGTCCGCACAATTCGCACCATTCCTCTAAAGCTACAAATGGCAGAAGGAGAATCGCCTCCACCCATCGTAGAAGTGCGCGGCGAAGCCTTTTTACCCTTAGACGTTTTTGAAGAGATCAATCAAAAGCGAGAGGCTGAAGGCACTGCGCTCTTTGCCAATCCACGGAACGCGGCGGCAGGTACGTTACGGCAGCTCGATGCCAAAGTGGTCGCAGAGAGGCGGCTCGACTTTTTTGCCTACACGCTGATCATGCCAGAAGGCTCTGGTGATGTAAGTACACCCACAGATCAATGGACAGCATTGGAGTGCCTACAAAATTTGGGATTTCGCGTAAATCCGAATCGGCAGCGGTGTGAGTCGGCAGCGGCAGTCGCTAGCTATTACGACTATTGGGAAGAGAAGCGCCACGATTTGCCCTACCTTACCGATGGGGTGGTAGTGAAGCTCAATAGCTTTGAGCTGCAAGATCGATTGGGCTTTACCAATAAGTTTCCTCGATGGGCGATCGCACTCAAATACCCCGCCGAAGAAGTCCCCACTATTCTCGAAAAAGTCACCGTGCAAGTGGGCCGCACAGGCGCAATTACCCCCGTTGCCGAACTCTCAGCTGTACAGCTCGCAGGTACCACCGTTTCTAGAGCAACACTGCACAACGCGGACAGGCTCGCAGAGCTAGACCTACACCTTGGCGATACCGTCATCGTGCGCAAGGCCGGTGAAATTATCCCCGAAGTTGTAAGAGTGCTTCCAGATCTGCGGCCCGTTGGCGCAGTGTCCTATCAATTACCGACGACTTGCCCAGTATGCGGCCAGCCCGTTGTGAAGCCAGAAGGCGAAGCGGTGACTCGCTGTGTAAACGGATCGTGCCGAGCAATTTTGAGCGGGTCACTGCGGCATTGGGCCAGTCGCAATGCGCTCGATATCAGTGGGCTGGGCGAGCGCTTGGTCGACAGCTGGATCGAGCAAAGCGTGGTCACCTCCATCGCCGACCTGTACGAATTGCAGTTAGAAGATTTGCTGCCGCTGGAGCGAATGGGTAAGCAGCTAGCCAATAAGCTACTTAAGTCAATTGAGGCATCGAAGCAGCGACCCTGGGCCAAAGTGCTTTATGGGCTAGGGATTCGGCTGGTGGGGAGTACGAACGCTCAGCTGCTGGCAGATAATTTTCCGTCGGTGCAGACGCTTTCACAGGCAAATGAGGCGGCGATCGCACAGGTATACGGTATCGGTCCCGAAATTGCCCAGTCTGTTGTTCAATGGTTTCACTTACCGGCCAATCAGCAGCTAATTGCCAAACTCAATACGGCAGGTCTCCAGCTAGAATCGAAAGCATCTACCGCGCCGCAACAGCCGCAAACACTCACAGGCAAAAGCTTTGTTCTTACCGGCACACTGCCAACGCTCAAGCGAGCCGAGGCCAAAAACTTGATTCAATCGGCAGGAGGGCGAGTAAGTAGCGCCATCAGTGCTAAAACTAGCTACGTAGTCGTGGGTGACAATGCCGGTTCAAAACAGGCCAAAGCCGAGTCTTTGGGCATTACTCAGCTCACTGAAGCTGAACTGTTGGACTTGCTAGCGTCTTCCTAAGATTTTCTGCTCCTGAGATTTTCCGTTAAGAGCCTATGAAACACTGGCAATACAACGCCGTAGACTCATCTGCTGCTGACAGCGCTCCCCACAGGCGAGTCTCCCGCTTAGGCAGCTGGCGATGGGGATTAGGGATTGGGCTCGTGCAGGTTGTGAAGCTCCTCGGGAGCGGCTTCGCCATCGCTCTATTCCCATCCACCATCAGACCTACCCATGCAGCCGATACCATTACCTTCTCTCTGGGCGCAACGATAGAGCGCTCTATCTCTGTAGACTCTCTAGAAATCTTTGTGAACGAAGGTCGCATTACCGAGGAGATAGCCGCCTACGTTCCCTACATTGAAAAGGTTGATCCGAATGCCCTCGAATCTGCTCGCACCTTGCTCTCGCAGCGAGCAGACCTAGACGTCGTCACCGTCTCTCAGTTTGCCTACACGCCTCAGGGCGAATACCTGCTCGATGAAATTGGCAAGGTTTTTCGCACGGGCGCTCGGCTACCCGGCGGCAAGGGCTTAAGAGGTGCGGCGATTTTATCCGCTGCCGATGATGAAACTGGGCTCACAATCCTCAATGTCATCAAGCGCTTTCCCACGCCCGTGCTAAGGGTTGACCTGCGGCAGGGGCTAAACATTGCAAACCAAACGAGCGAGTCCTTTAAGCAATCACAGGCGGCTCTAAGCCTAGTAGAGCAGCTATCCCTACAAACCGCCATTGATGATTTTCCAGGGGGAACCAGCGCAGCGCAGCTCAATCAGCTAGTGACTCAACCGGGCCCGTTCCAAATTAGTCGATTGTCTTTACGGGTGAAAGCTAGCACCGCACCGGTCGATATCTACTTGCCTAGATCGCCCACTGGCTTTTTCAGTGACGCGATCGCCAGCGACTTTCCCAACAGCGTCACAAACGACAGCGGTTTTCTATTTCTAAACCCGTTTCCTACAAACCCTGGGCTGAGCTTTCGCGCCGCGCCCAATGACGCCATCGCCCGCATACCTGAAGGGCTGCCAACCGTGGTGATCTCCCACGGCTTTGGCAACGAGCGAAAGACCTACCGATACCTAGCCGAGTTCTTAGCGGCTCGCGGGTTTGCGGTCATCAGCGTAGAGCACCCCGGCAGCAGCGCCGAGCAGTTCAACGCGCTAGTTTCTGGCCGAACGGGACAAGTGGTGCCCGACGACGAATTTATCAAACGACCAGAGCTGATTTCTCAGGTGCTCGATGAGCTATCGGCTATGGCCGCTGACGATAAAATCTTTGCCCAAATAGACTTCAACAACGTCGGCATTGTAGGGCAATCGTTTGGCGGCTACACAGCGCTGGCCGTCGCAGGTGCGCCGGTTAATTTAGCTTCTTTGCGCGCCAACTGCCCGCCCGAGTTCAGCGTCAATATTTCAGTGCTGCTACAGTGCCAAGCGGCGGTGCTTCCGTTTCCAGTCGATAGCTTGGATTTTTACGATCCGCGTATTCGAGCAGTGATAGCAATTAATCCGGTAACTAGCCTAATTTTCGCAGAGGAGAGCCTGGCCCAGATAGATGTGCCTGTACTGATGATGGCGGGCAGCGGCGATACGGTGGCTCCCGCGCTATCTGAGCAGGTGCGCCCCTTTACCTGGCTCACAACACCCGAAAAATATCTGTTGGTGATGGATGGCGGCACTCATTTTTCGACCATCGGAGTCACCGGAGAAGAAACCTTTCAGCTGCCGCCAGAAATTTTTGGGCCAGTACCTGAAGTCGCTCAAGGCTACACGCAGGTGATGAGTCTGGCTTTCTTGAATGCTTACCTCAAGGGCGACCAGCGCTATGCGCCGATTCTTTCTAGCCGCTTTACCACGCTGCTAAGCGAGCCCGAAATGCCGCTCAGCATTGTGTCTACTCTCGACGCCGAGCAGCTGAGCATGCAGCTTAAGCTCGCGGCAGAAGACGCGCTACCAGCTATAGAGGCAATGGAGCAAGCCTTGGACGAGATAGTAGCCCAAGAACTCGATGAACGGTAGGTAGGTCAGCCATTTTTTAATTCACCTTATGATTCACGGTTTTATCAATTTATATAAGCCCTTGAGCTGGACATCTCACGACTGCGTGGCGCGGGTGCGGCGAGTGCTCAATACCAAAAAAGTAGGGCATGGGGGCACACTAGACCCTTTGGCGACAGGTGTTTTGCCCTTGGCAGTAGGGAGAGCGACGCGGCTATTGCAGTATCTGCCAGAGGGCAAAGCCTATCGGGCAACGGTTCGCGTTGGGGTGACCACTTCAACCGATGATTTGGAAGGGGACATCGTTCAGCAAAAACCTGCGGCGCATCTCACTCAGCTGGCAATAGAAGCCGTGCTACCAAAGTTTATTGGCACGCTGACCCAGGTGCCACCGATGTATAGCGCCATTCAGGTAGAGGGAAAGCGGCTATACGACTTGGCACGCAAGGGAAAAACCATAGAGGTACCGACGCGGCAGGTGGTGATTCACTCACTGACGGTGACCGGGTGGCAAGCTGGGGAGCAGCCAGAGCTCACTGTAGAAGTAGTGTGTGGCGCAGGAACGTATATTCGCTCACTCGCGCGGGACTTGGGCGAGTTGATAGGGACGGGGGCGACGCTGGCTGGACTGGTGCGATCGCACAGCAGCGGATTTGACCTAGCTAACAGTCTTTCACTAGAGCAGCTAGCAACGGCAGTGGAGCAGGGGACATTTGTCCCTGAGCCAGCGGGAGCAGCCGTGGCGCATATGGATGCGATCGCACTCCCTCTCGACCTAGCCCGCCGTTGGCAGCTAGGACAAAAGCTCACCATGCAAGACGTTGATCCCTACATTCCGCCTACCGTCCGGCAGGAGCAACTGGTTTCGCCTGTGAGAGTACTGGCCGCAGAGACCGATACATTTTTGGGTATTGGTGAGTTTCGCGTGGGGCTCCCAACCATTGCCCCAGCCATTCCAGAAATCCCGGTGGCTTCGTTAGCCGCACCTAAGATATTTGCCCCCAAGCGGGTGTTTTTACCGCTGGGTTAAGCGCTTACTGCTCTAGCTTATTGACTGATAAACGAAACTTTTGTTTACACAGCTTTATTTTTAATTAACTATCGAAACCTTGGTATGATGAATTCAATATCACAACTGCGTTTGGAATTTTTAAGATGGTAACGCTCAAAATCGTTGTTTACCTTACGGTTTCTTTTTTCGTCGGCCTCTTCATTTTTGGTTTCTTGAACGGCGACCCTGCTCGTAACCCAAGCGGCAGAGATTTCGACTAACCCTTTTCGACTAACCCTTTCTGCGTTAAGTAATCTCGCTTGATTACGTTTGAACGTCAAGATTGCACATCAATATTGTGAGAACAGCCCGCTTTGTCGGGCTGTTCTTTTAGGTGGGCGATCCCTTAAGGTATATCCAGCGCGAAGACGCTTCTTTTTGCGCTTGTGCACTCGATACATTCCTGCGATCGCAAAAGTTTTCTGCGTATGGTTCACATCAGTTTGCCACCTGAGCAGCCCGCCGCTGTTGTATTGACTGCTGCTGCTATGCAGAAGTCTGAACAGGTGCAAGGTTCAGAGGCTGTGTCAGAAGACCTGCTAGCTAATTTGCGCGTGGCACCGCCTGAGGTCTCTTTCCATCCACCTGAGGTCTCTTTCTATCCATCAGTGTCATTTTTAATGGCGCAGCAAGCCGAAGCTGAACTGCCTGTACTGGTACCAGATACTGCTCTCCCAGCAGACGACGCTGAAGCAGAAGTACCAGAGGAAGTCCTAGGAATAGAAGGCACGCCCGATAATACGCCCAACAGCGACGAGGCTGCCGACACTAGCAATACCTCCGACCAAGGCAATACCTCCACCCCAGACAACTCCATCGACTTAGACGATCTGCGCACCGCAGAAGACTTTTCGTCTCAGCTGCGGCTCAGTGCAGACATGCAGGAGTTTGACCCAATCTCTCAAACGGTGACGGCCCGAGGCAATGTGGTGCTGCGGCTGAACGACGCCATCATTGAAACTGACGAGCTGTGGGTGAACTTGGTGAACCGCTATGCCCTGGCAGAAGGAGATGTGCGGCTAACGCGGGGCGCACAGCTAGTGCAGGGTCGCCGGTTGGAATACAACTTTATTCAGCAGGCTGGCGTGGTGGGCGATGCGATCGGCACGTTGTATCTACCAGCCATTGATGAAGATTTCTCATCGCCGCTAGCTGGGGTATCGGCTTCGCGGCGCGCTTATGACCCAATCAATCGCAATCCTGATTTGCAGATTGAGAACGATGGCAACTTGCTATATGGCACCAGGCTGAGTACCCAGCCGCGCGATGATGACGATGAAAACCGTGACCGTGATGACGATAATCCTGATGAAGCCGAGAATGATAACCTGCTCAATCAGCTGCGGTTTGAAACCGATGAGCTGGTCTTTGATGTAGAAGGATGGCGGGCCGATAAGGTTCGCATTACGAACGATCCGTTTTCGCCACCTGAGCTAGAGCTGCGGACAGATGGCCTGGTGCTGCGCAGTATTTCGGCGACCCAAGATGAGCTGCTGCTCAGACGGCCCCGTTTGGTATTTGACCAAGGGTTGGCGCTACCTTTGGTGCGATCGCGCATTGTACTCAGCCGAGGTGGGCTCAATCCGGATGATCTCAACCCGGTGCCTGCCCCTGTGGGGATTGATGGGAGCGAGCGCGGCGGCTTTTTCATTGGGCGCAAAGTCCCCCTTATCACCAGCGAAAAGGTGCGGCTCAGCTTTACGCCTCAGTTTTTCGCCGCCAGGGCTTTTAGCGGCGAAAACGGCTCACCTGTCGACTGGGAAAACTTTGGCGCTACCGCTGATTTGAGAGCTCAGCTATCGCCGCGAACAACTTTACGCGGCAGCGTTGACATCACCAGCTTTGACCTACCCGAAATCACCGAAAACCTCCGTGCAACTCTCCGCGCCGAGCAGCTAATTGGCAACCACAGGCTGTCTTTGCAATCTAGCTATCGTGAGCGCTTGTTCAATGGCTCACTGGGCTTTCAAGACGTGCAATCCAGCATAGGGGCAGTGCTGCTTTCACCAGACTATAGGCTGGGCGATACGGGACTCCGACTGACCTACCAGGCCAGTGCCCAGCTTATTAATGCAGAGAGCGATCGCGATTCGCTGCTAGATGCTCGCGATTCTGAAACGGGACGCATCACAGCGGCACGCTATCAGGGCAGCGTTGCCCTCAGGCACAAACTCAACCTGTGGCGCGGCGAGCCCAAGCCACTCACTCAAGAAGAAGGGCTTCGCTTTACCCCCAGCCCCGTCGTTCCCTATATCGATATCAATACTGGCTTGCGCACCGTCTTAACCTCGTACAGCACAGGCGATAACCAGAACAACCTGATTGCTGACGTTGGGGTCGAAGCGCAGTTTGGCCATTTTGCGCGTAACTTTGGCGACTACACCCGACTAAACATAGCCTACTCACAGTCGTTCATTGGAGAAGCGGCGTCACCCTTCCTATTCGACCGAGAGGTCGACCGCAATATTCTGAGCTTAGGCATTGTTCAGCAGCTATACGGGCCTTTTCTCGCTGGCTTTCAAACTGCCATCAGCTTTGATAACGAGCCTATCAACGCCATTTACTCATTGGAGTACAGTCGCCGAACCTACGGACTCATTGTGCGCTACGACGCCAGCCAAAACACCGGATCTATCGGCTTTCGCCTCAGCAACTTTAGATGGATCGGCGATACCAATCCCTTCGATACGCCTCGGGTACGCCGAGTGCAAGGTGGCATCATCGAATCGCGCTGACCGATTATTGCAATAGCAACTACCTATAAAGAGGTAAATTTAAGCTTAAGTCACCTAAACTTTGGGTAATTTGAGGCTTAAACTACAGAGCCCATTGTCATTTCAGTGTCATTACGGATTAATAATGATAAGGATAGGTGATAAGCCTACTTGAATCTACAACCGTAGACCTTACACCTAACCGAAATATAGCTGCGTCAAAAGTGGCTATATAGCAGCAGACAAACCTATATCTAAGCGGATAGCCATTCGAGCGGATAGCCCTTTAAGTGGGTAGCAATTTATGACTTTAGCCACTTTCTCTACATCACAAGAAGCTCAGCAGGCGGCAGCACTCCTCGAAGGCTACCATTTTGAACTGGGTAATCACGATGCACCGCAGTGGGTGTCGCTATGGATAGAATCTTACCGCCCGGCATGGGTACGCGACGCGGTGATAGAAGCACTTTACCAAGGCCGGTACAAAGCCTTTTCTGTACGGCAAATTTTGGAGCTATGGCAAAAGCGCGGCCAGCCCATTCGCCATACTACACACGACTTTGAAGCAGCAGTATGCCAGGCCTACGGCGGCGCAAAACTAGCTACCGCAGTGAAACCCGCAGCTGTGCAGCCCGCACTACAAAACAAACCAGCTAAGCAAAGAGCTAGCCTGCGCACGCATCAGTCTCTATCAGCAATTTCGTTCAATCTTTCTGAACAACCGCCTATTCGTCAACAAATTGGCAAGGCGACTGAGTCTCCTGTCATTCAGCCGTCGGCAGCGAATGGGCAAACACAACAGGCCGCTTTCGTTCCAAAAGATGGCAACGGACAATCTTCTCGCAGGGTTCTCATCGAAACGGCAGAAACCTTGCAAGCGCAACGTCAAGTCAACGGCGTGAGCTATTCGCCCGGTAGAGGCATTCAGCCTTTTAGACCGGCACTTCCTTTTTCTGCGCAAACCCTTCGGCTGGCAAAGCAAAAGGCACTGGCAATGTCAGAGGCTCGGTAGCTAAAGTTAGAAATTATTGTGCGGTGGGGACATACCGGTGAAGAAAATGGCATCAGCTGCCGCTTTTATCACTATCCGCAGAAAGAGATGGATGTTGTGATTCTTGGGAATCAGAGCGGGGGTGCGGGTGTGCTGGCATGGGAGCTGCACGACTTGGTTGTGGCGGCGTTTTAGTCTCTCAGATTCACTCCGCAGATTCTCAGCAAACCTTGCTGAAAGGCTTATTTTCGATTCATCTTCGGCTTGGGCAAGGCTGGCATTCTTGTAGGCATAGGAGGTTCGGATTGCTTCCGCGCTTCCGCCCCACATCAATAGCAGCATCTTGCTGAAGGATATAAATCGATGAAACGACTCACACTTTCCGTATTAGCACTGGTACTGGCAACGGCTGCTTTTGCACCAACGGCTCACGCATCACGCCATTCTCAAGCTTCAACGCCGCAGGAGTTAGGCGAAGGCACAAGCCTAGTTGACTTTATTCGGCACAACCGAGAGGCTCGTCAGAAGTAGTCTGATTAAGTGATTTAGACATAGATAATCGAATGCAAGCTCCTTTTAGTCATTTGGGGTAGTTGAGGTGTTGTGTCCTTAGCTACCTTTTTTTGTGTTGCAGAAAAATATGGATTGGCAAAACTTGATGGGTCATAGAGTAGTTCTGTTGAAAACTATACACATGCTACGCCTGTAAAGAGATATTCAAATCGTCTGCTAATTGAATCCACTTTGCTTTGCGTTGAGACTGCTTAACCCATTGAAAAAGCGGTATATCATCGCCATTCAAAACTGTTTTAAAATAGTCTATAGTTGCAGCGTCGCAATTGTTTAGCGCAGTCGCCAACGACAGAATGGCAAAGGCGAAACACCTGCTTTCATCCTCCTCGTTTAGTTGTTCTTGTTGCCAACACCAACAGAAAAACTGTAGGGCGGCTTCCGAAGTTTGTGCGCCTAGTCTCTTGGCGCTTTCTATCAGCTGAATCGTCGTTTCATCGCTACCCCAGAGGCAGTCCTCAGAGTTCTTAGGAGCAACATCGGCATGGAGCAAAATGGTGCAGGAAAACAAACGTAGCCAGTGACCTCGCATCCTCTGCGATTTTGGGAGGTTTAGATCTTGATCAGGCTCTGTCCAGCGAGTAAGTTCCAATACCTCTCGGGGATACCATTCCATCGGTGCAGGAATGTCACCGTTTTTAATCTGACGCAAAGCGCTAAGGTGCTTTTCGACGTCTTGCGCGTAGTCAGCGTGAGCTATTTCCTGCAGATGCTGATCATCAACAGCCTGACGTACAAGTTGCAGCAAAGGCTCAGGCGTAGGTGCAAATCGATTGAGTAATTTTGATGACATGTTGCAATTCTTTCTTTAGCCAAAACACCTATACTTAGTAGCAAGTGATACTAAAATTCTCATATTCGTATCAGAGAATACTAATTATTCTCATGAAACTCTGACATTCTACTCAGCTACGCATCAGAAGCCTCTCATCATTACTTGTCATCTTGAAAGGTAACGGATCCGAAAAAACCATTCGTTACTGTTTAGGAGATGACCATATGAAACGCCTAATCCTTTCCGCCTCACTGGTCTTGGTCGCCGGTGCTTTGCTGGCACCTGTGGCATTTGCAGCCAACAGCAGGCAAGCTTCCACACCACAGGAAGTGTCCTCAGAAGCAACGATTCACGACCTTGTGCACCACAACCGTGAAGCACGTAACAAATAACTGTTTCGCATCGCAGTTCAATGCCTCAAATCCAACAGATGGAACCCAACCCGTGAAGGTGTTCCAAGGCTGTTGGTACATTAACCCCTAAAAGTATCGTCAGCTTATGTATGCATGCGTAGGCTGGCGATATTGTCATCAATATCTATTAGGCGTTGGTCATCGTGAGACAATTTTGATAAGACGCTGTAGTCTGGTTTAGCTGAGTGCGCATAGCATAAGAAACTAGTGTGCACCGCACGGGGAAATTTACTAGGACTGGATAGAAACGATGAAAGCGATTGTAGTCGGCAGCGGTGGGCGAGAGCACGCCTTGGCTTGGAAACTATTGCAGTCACCAGCTGTGACAGAAGTCGTGTGCATTCCAGGCAATGGCGGAACAGCGCTGATGCCTGGCTGTCGCAATGTGGCAATGCAAATGAGTGAGGCCGATGCCATTGCCCGCTGCGCCCTCGTCAACAATATGTCCTTCGTCCTCGTCGGCCCCGAGCAACCCCTTGCCGATGGCCTAGCCAATGCCCTCAGAGCACAGAATATAAAAGTATTTGGCCCAAACAAAGATGGTGCTCAGCTAGAGGCCAGTAAAGCATGGGCCAAGGATTTGATGGCAGAGGCGAGTGTGCCAACGGCAGCCTCGGCAGTGTTTACCGATGTGGAGAGTGCTGTCAATTATGTGGAGCAGCAGGGTGCGCCGATTGTGGTGAAGGCCGACGGGCTTGCTGCTGGGAAAGGGGTGACTGTAGCAATGGAAAAGGGAGAGGCGATCGCAGCCATAAAATCTGCCTTCAGCGGTCAATTCGGCGCAGCGGGCGAACGCGTCGTCATCGAAGAATTCCTCACCGGCCAAGAAGTCTCCGTCCTCGCGGTCACCGATGGCAAAACAATCCGTTCACTGCTACCCGCACAAGACCATAAGCAAGTGGGTGAAGGCGATACCGGGCCAAACACTGGCGGCATGGGCGCATATGCACCGACACCAGTCATGCCTTCAGACCTACTCGCCCGAGTACAAACAGAAGTACTAGAACCTACATTGGCAGCGCTACAAGAAAGAGACATTGACTATCGCGGCGTGGTCTATGCCGGACTCATCGTTACCCCCGAAGGCGATCCCAAGGTAATTGAGTTCAACTGTCGCTTTGGCGATCCAGAAACGCAGGTGGTGCTCCCGCTGTTGGAGACGCCTTTAGAAGAGATTATTTTGGCCTGCTGTGAGCAGCGGTTGGCTAGTTTGCCGCCCTTTAAATGGAAAGATGCGGCATCAGACTGTGTGGTGATGGACGCAGAAGGCTATCCGAGTGCTTACAAGAAAGGGCTACCGATTGGCAGTCTTGATGAGGCACAAGATGATACGGATACGGTGGTGTTTCATGCAGGGACGCGGGTGCGAGAAGGGGCGCTGGAGAGTACGGGTGGACGGGTGCTGGGGGTGAGTGCGATCGCGCCCACTTTTGAAGATGCGATCGACAAAGCCTACCGCGCCGTCGACAAAATCGACTTCCCCGGCAGCTTCTGCCGTCGCGATATTGGCCACAGGGTTAAGTGATAGTCAAACAATAGCGGCGCAAATCACTGCCGTATCAGGCTGATTTTGTATAGGCATGGCATCAGCGACTAGAATAAAGGAAACAAAACGTACCAAAACGCAAAGAACAGCGTCCTTTTGCACACAGTCAGTTGCTCACTCAGCGGTTGCTCACTGTCTATAAAAAGCGCGCCAAGGAAACGCAAACGTAGTTATGCAATTGTTCAGCCAACTCAAAGCGTTACTGGCCAAGTGGTGGAGTGACTTCACCCTCCAAACACGACTAATGGCAGGCGCGACCGTTCTGGTATCGCTCATCATGAGTGCCCTCACCTTTTGGGCCGTCAACACCATCCAGCAAGACGCCCAGCTAAACGACACCCGCTTCGGTCGTGACCTAGGCCTGCTCCTCGCCGCCAACGTCGCCCCCCTAGTCGATCAAAACGACCGCTCAGAGCTAGCCCGCTTTTCCTACAGCTTTTACGAAAACACCTCCAACGTTCGCTACATGCTGTACGCGGACCAAGAAGGCGAAATCTTCTTCCCGCCGTTCAAAACTCCCTCACGCTGCGGCGGCGCATGAAGCTCCCCGCCAACTACACCAGCAGCGCCGAAGCGCCTCTGGTACGCCAGCACATGACCCCCGCTGGCATCGTTACCGACGTATTTGTGCCCCTCACCACCGATGGCCAATACCGAGGAATGCTGGCCATGGGCATTAACCCAAACCCTACGGTGGTGGCATCCTCGCACCTCACCCGTGACGTTACCATTGCCGTATTCGTCTCTATTTGGGTCATGGTGATTTTGGGCGCAGTCATCAACGCGCTCACTATTACCCAGCCCATCAAAGAGCTATTGCTAGGCGTCAAAAATATCGCCGCTGGCAACTTCAAACAACGGGTTGATCTGCCCCTGGGCGGCGAACTGGGCGAACTCATCTACAGCTTCAATGACATGGCTGAGCGCCTAGAGCGCTATGAAGAGCAAAATATTGAAGAACTCACCGCCGAAAAAGCCAAGCTAGAAAGCCTGGTCTCCACCATTGCAGACGGTGCCATCTTGCTCGATGCCAACACAAACTTAGTATTGGCAAATGTAGCCGCTAGGCGAATGCTGGGATGGGGCACCGGTACAACACTGAGCGGCAACATGCTAGACCAGCTTCAGCCCGAGGTGCGCGCGCAGCTAGCGCCTTCGCTTTCTCAAGCGGCCACTGGCGAAGCCCACGAAGGCAACGAGTTTCGCATCTCCCTAATGGAGGGCACCCGCACTATTCGCGTCGTGCTTAACGCCGTCCTCGACCAGTCTCGCGAAAATGTAAAAGGGCTCGCCATCACCCTGCAAGACATCACCCGCGAAGTCGCGCTCAACGAAGCCAAAAGCAGCTTCATCAGCAACGTTTCTCACGAGCTACGCACACCACTATTCAACATCAAATCCTTCATTGAAACCCTGCATGAATACGGCGAAGACCTCAGCGACAAAGAGAAAAAAGAGTTCTTAGCCACCGCAAATAATGAAACCGACCGCCTGACGCGTCTGGTTAACGACGTATTGGATTTATCTCGACTGGAGTCGAGCCGTCGCTACGAATTTTCTGCGGTAGAAGTGCATCAACCGATCGATCAGGTCTTGCGAACTTATCAGCTAAATGCAAAAGATAAGCAGATCACGCTAGAAAAAGATATCGAAGCATCACTGCCTGCGGTGCTAGGCAACTACGACCTACTGCTGCAAGTATTTGGCAACCTAGTCGGCAATGCACTAAAGTTTACGCTTGCCGGTGGCAAAGTCGTGATTCGGGCTTACTGTACGCCCAGCGAGGCTACGCCAGAAGATGAAGAGAGCACTTATCAAAATGTACGCATCGAAATTGGTGACACAGGCATTGGTATCGACGCGGAAGATCAGGCCGCGATTTTTGAACGCTTCTTCCGCGTAGAAAATAGAGTGCACACGTTAGAAGGCACAGGCTTGGGGCTGTCGATCGTGAAGAACATTATGGATAAGCACAATAGCCAGGTAAACCTGGTCGGAGAAGTCGGCGTTGGTACCACTTTCTGGTTTGATCTACCTGTCTATGACATGACTGAGTACAAAGCACCCGAGCTGGTCCCTTCTGAGTTGCCAATTAAGGAGACTGCTACCGTAGCAACTTCTGAAACAAAGACAGAAGTTGAAGCGGCGTCCTCTGGTGTTGCATAGCTCAAGAGGTTGTGTAAAAAGCAATTGACCGGGCCTGCAAGGCTACACAATCTTAAGAACGCATGAGAGAAAAGCGTCAGCATATATTCCGTATCTTTGCCCAGCAGCCTTGGTATCAGAGTGTTCTGAGCTTTTGAACATATCCTCTGCGTATGAGTTTTCTATAGATATTCTCTAGGTTTGAGAACCGTTAGACGGAGTTTATATCAAGTTTAGCTGACTACAATTAGGCACAGATAACCTACAGACATAGGAGGCTTTTTATGAGCTTGTTAGACCAGCTAAAGACAATGACCACCGTAGTTGCTGATACTGGCGATATTGGGGCTATTGAACAGTTCACCCCACAAGATGCAACGACCAATCCTTCCTTGATTACGGCCGCTGCTAAGCTCCCTCAGTACCAAAGCATTGTGGATGAAACCCTATCACAAGCAAAAGAAACACTAGGGAATAATGCTTCAGACCAGGAAGTCGCCAAAGAAGCATTCAAGCACTTGGCCGTTGCGTTCGGTAAGCGCATTCTTGAAATTATCCCTGGCCGCGTTTCCACAGAAGTAGATGCTCGCTTGTCTTACGATACAGAGGGTACGCTAGCGACGGCACGTGAGTTGATTGGTGAGTACGAGGCTGCGGGCATCAGTCGCGATCGCATTCTCATCAAAATCGCCTCTACTTGGGAAGGCATCAAAGCCGCTGAGATCCTCGAGCAAGAAGGCATTCACTGCAACCTAACTTTGTTGTTTGGCCTGCACCAGGCTGCTGCCTGCGCCGATGCAAAGGTCACGCTCATCTCTCCATTCGTCGGTCGCATTCTTGACTGGTACAAGGCAGATACGGGCCGCGACAGCTACCCACCTTCCGAAGATCCTGGCGTACTCTCGGTCACCGAAATCTACAACTACTACAAAAAGTTTGGCTACGAGACCGAGATTATGGGCGCAAGCTTCCGTAATGTCGATGAAATCAAAGAGCTAGCAGGTGTTGATTTGCTGACAATTTCGCCTAAGCTGCTGAAGCCACTTTCTGAGACAGAGGGTGAGCTGACTCGTAAGCTAAAGCCAGAAGATGCGAAGGCATCGGAGATTGAGAAGTTGTCTGTAGACAAGGCAAAGTTTGATGAAATGCATGAGAGCGATCGCATGGCGAACGACAAGCTCGACGAAGGCATCAAAGGCTTCACCAAAGCCCTCGAAGAGCTAGAGCAGCTACTTGTCGACCGCTTGGCGCAAATGAACCAGCCAGCTGCGGTCTAGGCTATTTGGGTCAGATATCAGCATTTTGCGTGCTGTACGAATCCGGTGAGTGAGGCTTTGTGGGCTCTCGTTCATCGGATTTTGCTATGCGGTGGGTCGATGGCAATTGAATGCTGGGGTGGCAATTGAATGCTGGCTTGAGTAGCTGCCTATCTGAGCGCATGAACAATATGACGCTTGTACTCCAAAAATTCTGGCGTCAGCTTCATATCTAGCTCGCGGCGCTCGGGCAGCGCAATCTCTGTGGTGTCGCGCAGTTTTCCCTGCTTATCCATAATGTGAACTCGCTGCGAGAGGAAGATGGCTTCTTCCACATCGTGAGTAATCATGAACACGGTAATGTGAGTTTTTTCCCACAGGTCGTGGAAGAATTCTTGTAGTTGCTCTTTGGTTTGCGAGTCGAGCGCACCAAAAGGTTCGTCCATTAGGAGAACTTCGGGGTCATTGGCTAGGGCACGTGCGATCGCCACCCGCTGCTTCATCCCACCCGACAGCTCCTTTGGATACGCATTGGCATAGTCGCTCAGCCCTACGATATCGAGGTAGTGAGCCACCTTCTGCTTCTGTTCTGCTTTGGGCATCCCTTTCAAGCTCAGACCAAAGGCAATATTTTTAGCAACCGAGAGCCAGGGAAAAAGCGTGTAATTTTGAAAAACCATGCCACGGTCCGCCCCTGGTCCAGGCACCACGTCCCCATCGACCAGCACCTCACCCGAAGTTGCCTTCACCAGGCCAGCGGCAATATTCAACAGCGTTGATTTACCACAGCCCGATGGCCCTACAATACAGCTAAATTCATTGGGAGCCAGCTTCAAGCTCACATCGTCAACCGCCAGGTTAGTTTGGCGACCGCGCTTAAATATCTTCGTAATATGTCGAATCTCTAGCTTGGCTTCATGCGCCGTCTCAGCTGAGTCAAAAGTAGTGGGAAACGACGTGGTTTGCATAGCATCCTCAAAAGTTATGGCGATCTCAAAAATATTCAACACTTTCAGCCCTACCGACTAGCTCTCTTACGACTCAGCCCACGGTAAACACAACCGAAAGAGCAGCTTAAACAAGAGATCGGTCGCTAGGCCAATAGCCAAAATCACCAGAATACAAAAGAGAACCTTGTCTGTTTGTAGAAATCGCTGAGAGTAGATAATTTTGAAGCCCAGTCCCTTTTGCGCTGCAATCAGCTCAGAGATAATCAAAAAATTCCAGGCCCCTGCAACGTTGAGCTTCAGCGTATCCAAAATATTGGGCAAGGTCGCTGGTAAAATAACCCGCAGCAACAAATCTCTGCGAGTAGCCCCAAGGGTATAGGCCACGTTCAGTGTTTCATCAGAAATAAACTTAACCGCATCCGAAATCATCGTTGCATTGTAAAAAACAATACCCAGAAAAATAATAATGATCTTGGGCGTTTCCCCCAAGCCAGTCCAAATAATAATCAGCGGTACAAACGCCGCAATCGGGGCATAGCGCACCGTACGGAAAAATCCGCCCAGCAGGCCATCCATACTATAAAAAGTACCCATCGCCAGCCCCACCGGAATCCCCACCAGCGCAGCAGCAATAAAGCCCGCTATCACCCTCAGTGAACTCGCAATAATATCAACCATCAGCTCCTCATTTTGGAGCATGTCGATGCCAGTGAGCAGGGTGGCTGTTGGGGTAGGCAAAAACTTGGGGTTTACAAAGCCGCCATAGCTCAACACACACCAAATAATGAAGGGAACCAACAAAGACGTCGTGATTAGAACAGGGGGCAGCCAGCTGGGAAATCCCTGACGGATACTCCAAAAAACAGAAGGCTTAAGATATCGTTTCTTCGCGTAGCTCTAGGGGAGTACCTAGTTGAACATTGTATCGGGAAGGGCTCCCTACCGAAGGGCTCCCTACTATAGAGAGCCCCAAAAGACACGTTAGCTTTCTGTATATGCCTCAACAAACTTCGGATAAAGCAAAGTTGAAACGTCTCCTGGATCTGTTTCAATTTGCTCCTCTGCAAGCAAAAAGGTAACCAGCTCCTGCAAAGGCGTAGCCAGATAGGTATCACTATCCGGGCGGGCGAGCATATCAAGATTATCTTCTACAGAGGGAATTTTTACCCCTTTCAGGTCTCCCTCTAGATCTTCGGTTGTCACTTCTAGCTCTTTAGCACCAATCTCAAGCGCTTCCTCAGGATTATCCAACATAAACTGAGTCCCTTTGAAAATAGCGTTAACAAACGCCTGAACCGCTGCTGGATTTTCCTCAATGAAGGCTGTATCGACCAAATAAAGATCAATAATCGCGGTTGGCATTTTGGACGAGTCGTAAATGACACGACCGTCGTCAACCGCGCGGGCAGTGGCTGGGAGGTAGGGTGCATAGCTGACGGCAATATCTACGTTGCCCGACTCAAAAGCGGTGGCTGCCGACGCTGGGTCGGCATTGACAATAGTGACATCGTCCTTAGTCAACCCCGCTTCTTTGAGCACCTGCAATAAGAAAAAGTAGCTAACACCAGTTGTATCTACCGCGACTTCCTTACCTTTAAAGTCTTCTATGCTTGCAATGGTATCGCGTGCCAAAATGCCGTCACCACCAACCGAGTTGTCTTGCACAAGCACAATCTTAAAATCTTTGCCCTGCGATTTCATTAAGATAGCCTCTGCGCTCACAGGCGCAACACTATCAACATTGTTGCTGGCAAACGCAGAGATATAGTCGCCGCTCGCACCAAATATGCTCAGGTCAAAATCCAAACCTTCTTCGGCAAAGAAGCCTTTTTCTTGTGCAATATAAAGCGGTAGCTGACCAACCCATGGCGCAGTTCCCATAGACATCGCAAGATTATCAGCACCGCCACCAGCATCACCACTAGGCTGGCAGGACTTCAAAAGGATTGCGCCTGTGGTGCCAGCCATAAGTTGAAGAACGTGGCGGCGGCGAAGCATAAACGGTTGAGACATGGAATACCTGAGGAAACTGTGGCTAGATTATAGAGACAGAATAACCGCTCTATTGAACTTTTCTATCGGCCTTTTTTTGCTTTGCTATCGGCCTCTCTATTGGCTTTCATAAGCCTGAACAAACTGAGGATCGAACAAATCAGGAAAATCGCTCACTTCTGATTCAATTTGACCTTCTGCGTACAAGAAGGTAGCAAGGTCTTCCATCGGTTGTTCTAGATATAGGTCATCGGTTGGATCTGCCAGCATTTTGAGGTTAGTGGCGACATCGGGAAGCTTTACACCTTTTAGGTCACCGGCAAGTTCCTCTGGAGTCACTTCTAGCTCTTCCGCACTAATTGCCAGCGCTTCTTCTGCATTAGTTTCGAGAAACTCCAGTCCTCTTAGCGTTGCATTTACAAACGCTTGCACTGTCTCTGGGTTCTCTTCAATAAAAGCAGTGTCGAAGAGATACAGATCAATAATGGCCGTTGGCATACTAGAAGAGTCATATATGATTCTGCCATCTTCTACAGCGTCTGCGGCTTGCTGCAAAAAGGGCGCATAGCTAACTGCAATATCTACGTTGCCAGATTGAAACGCGGCAGCAGCGGCCGCTGAGTCAGTATTGACTGCTACGAAATCGTCCTTACTCAGCCCGGCTTCTTTAAGGACTTGCAAAAGAAAAAAGTAGCTAACACCCGCCGTGTCAACAGCGATTTTTTGGTCTTTGAAGTCTTCGATACTGCCAATACTGTCTTTGGCCAAAATACCGTCTCCGCCCACGGAGTTATCTTGTACCAAGACAATCTTGTAATCCTTTCCCTGCGACCGAAGTAAAACAGCTTCTGAACTCACGGGCGAAATCGCATCTAGCTGACCGCTCAAAAAGGCCGACAGGTACTCACCGTTTGAGCTAAATATGTTGATGTCAAAGTCCAAACCTTCGTCGGCATAGAAGCCTTTTTCCATCGCGATGTATATCGGCACCTGACCAATCCAAGGCACCGTTCCCATCGTCAAAGACATCGTAAGTTCTTTCTCGGCAGCAGCGTCACTGCTACTGCCATCACTAGAAGAGTCATCACTAGAAGCGGTTGAACCGCAGGCGTGAAGTAGCGCTGTGCCAGTGGCCCCGGCCAACATCTGCAGTGCATGGCGACGACGCATTTTGAATGGGTGAGTCATAGGTACAGTGAATCCTGATTGAATAGCCTTTAATACCCTATGGGAAAGCCACTACAAGAATTGTTTATTGAGTACAAATACGGACAAAATACTGTTGTAAAAAGAGTTCTTGTATGGCGCTTTTACAACACTGGGGGAAGGGTTGGAGTGAGGGCGATGCAGGTACTTTTAAGACGTGGGTTCTAAGTGTTTCTACTCTATAGCCTTTTCTTCTAAATGAGAAGTATCAGCCAGTACTTTAGAGAGACAAAAAGAAAGGTTCATCTACGCCTTAATGTAGATGAACCTTGAAACGTTGATAAAACGTTGATGAGCAGTGGGTTGATGAGCAGTAGTAGGGCGAGCACGCTCAGCCAGAATCACTAGCCAGAATCACTGGCCTGGCGTGTCAACTTAGAACCACTCGTCTTTAGCATCTGCTTTTGTGTTGGTATTGCGTTCAGGCGTTTCACGCTCAAAGTGCAGGTGAATGGAGCGAGTTTGCTCACCGTCGGCAGCCACAGCGCGAATAGGGTAGTCGATTTGGCCATCGGGGAAGGAGACGTGGAAGCGGAAGGTGCCGTCTGGATTGAGCGGTACCACGCGATCGCCCACAGTCAGCGTGGCACTCGGCTCGGTAGCACCATACACAATCAGCTCCGCATCAGCCACCAACCAGAAATTACGCACTCTGCCAGGCAGCGCCGGACCCACACCAGACATATTTAGGCCAGACACATTAAGTCCAGACGCATTTGGCACAAATCCTGGCTGACCAGACACATTGCCCGAAGCAGAAAGGGCTCCTGGCGCAGCATGCTGCATAGAGCCGTAGAGCGAACCAGCCACCCGCAGCGCTTCTTGCCCTTGCGTCATCGCAAACAGGTCGTCGTAAATTTTGGGCAGATTCTCTGCTTCGCTATCACTGCTGGGTGTCTCTGGCGAATAAGGCTGACCCAGGTCACCGAAGGTGCGCCCAGCGAGGCCTTCGTCAAAACCAATGGTGACGAACTGATCTTTCACCCAATCTGAAGGGTAGATGGGCGGTACACGAATAGGCGCCGAGCGAGCCAGCAAAAGCCAGCGATCATCTGCAGTAAGATAGCCAATTTCTGCGCTGTAGTCGCGATCGCTCACCGGTACTTCCAAATACCAGGAGCGCGCCATCTCATGACAGTCTTGCTGCTGCATACTATGCGGTGCTTGCACAGACTGATCGATATCCGTAACGTCGTACAGCCGAAGCATCAGCCGTTGGCCACCCTGCTGTCGTAGCTCCTGCTTGTGCTCATTAGAAACGTCCCAATAGGCATAAGCCCACTTAGGGTCACGTGGGAGGAGAACGATTCGGCTCTCTCCATAGCCTTCCGGCAAGTCAGGGAGGCCATCGTCTACAGTTGCTAGCTCTTCGATACTCAGAGAGGGACTAACTTCTTCCATTGGAGTATTTGTTGATGTATTTGTTATAGAGGGATCGTATTGAATAGTCGTGGATGAGGATGAGCCCTCATCCGCAGCAGTGGTAGAGACAGAAGTAGCTGCTGCACCGAGACCAACAGCAGCTGTGCCTACGATGCCAGCAGCGACAGAAGGCATCGCTGCGACTGGAGCCGAGCTTTCACTCGGAATACCTGAAGACGCTGCTTCGTCGGTCGCTGCGGCCTCGCCAAAAATCACTGCGCTATCGCCAATGATTGTTTCACGGGTGGGTTCAATATCGAGAATGGTCTCAGTTTCTGCGATAACAGTGCCTCTAGTCGGCTCAAGATTATCTATATCAGTGACCACTGGCTCGCTCTGCGCAGCTATATCAGGAGCTGAGGCATCTGTGGTTGAAATATCGGCAGTCGATATCTCAGCGGTTGAAGTATCGGCGGTTGGGACAGCCTGCAATGATTCTTCTAGAGGCGTATCATCTAGCGTCTGGTCCAGATTGTCATCCGACTCATCGTCGTCATCATCGGTTTCGACCCCGGCATCAAGGCCCATCATCATCCCGCCGATGGCAGCGCCACCTGCAACGGCAGCAGCGCCACCCAGAGCGCCAGTAGGCGTCAGCAGATCTAGGTTTGTACCTTCTAAGTCAGGCGATTCTAAATCTGTAGATTCGTAGAGAGGAAGGTTAGTCTCGCCTGCATCAGGAGCATCAGACGCTGCACCAGCGTCTATCCCTGGCAGCCCTACGGGAAGAGGAGCGGTTGCAGCAGTGGCAGAGACAGCAGCATTCTCTCCCGGCGCGACGACTCGAGAATCGTCTGTAACACGATCGGTGGAAATAACGGACTGAGCTCTATTTGAAACTTCTCGATCAGTTTCTGGATCGGTAGCGGGTGGAGGGACAGTAGCCGTTGGAGCCGTTTGGCGAATCGCTTCCGCCTGGCCACCTGATTTTTTTCTGCCAAGGATAGCCCACAGACCCACACCCAGCAGACCTAGTAAAGGAAGTAACCATAGCCAAGGTGATAGGCTTCCTGCTGCTGCCTCGCCGCTACCAGCAGCACCCGCCACCGCATCACCCGCCGCTGCACCAGCAGCTGTCTCGCCAAAGGGCAATCCATTCAGGCCCCAGTTACCTCGCTGACCGCCCGCAGTAGAAACAACTAGCTTATCGTTACCATCAAAACTAAGATCGGTGATAGCTTTGCCATTGCCCGCTGCGAAGGCTTCATCCGTTGGGGTGCCGCTGTCTACATCCCAGTAGCGAACATTCCCTGTGTTGGTACCCGTAGCCAGCGTTTGCCCATCTTCACTAAAGGCTAAGGCAGTAACAGCTCCACCAGCCCCGAGGAGTGGACCAGTCACAGCTTCACCCAAATCATTTTCGATAAAGGCGACATTGTCCTCGTCGGTTGAGGCAGTCAGTGTTCCATCTGAGCTGGTCACTGTAGGCCTTTCACCTTCTATTTCAACAGCGGCCGCTTCCTCTGCATCGCGAACGTTTTCGACGGCTGCTTGGCCTGCTGCGCCAGTAGCAACGCCAAGGAATCCCTGAGCAGCTTCGCTCGGTTCGCCCAGGTAAACGTAGTTGCGTGGCTGAGAGAACGGATACGCTGGGTCGTCTGGCAGCGTTTGATGCATGGAGATAATTTTGACGTCATCACTGCTCATGACCTGATTGGCGATCGCATAGCCAATCCCATCGCTACCCAGCGCATCTACAACCGCGTCGGTTTCATCTTCAAACACAGGATCTGCTGTAAAGCCTGTGACGAACTCAGCTTCTTGAAAAACAGGATAAGGACGAAAGGCTTGGCGCGTATCGCTGAACTCTGGCCTGTCTACAAAGCGAATGGGGCCCGGCTCGCCCCCTAGCTCAGACCAATCTGTGATTTCGCCGCGAAAAATTTGGCCGAACTGCGCAAAGGTAATGTCACCATCGAAAGGGTTCTCTGGACCGACGATGATGGCAATTTTTTCGCGAGCGATCGCAACCGCACTCAGCCCAGCATCCTGTTCGGCTTCAGTCAGCGGACGACCAATCGCAGCAAGATCAATGGCGCCGTCGAGCAAACGATCTACAGCCACATCACTCCCGTTGGCTTCGGCCTCAACGGCTGCATTTTCGTAGCGCTCTTGAAATTGAGCAGTGAGCGCAGCATTCATTGTGCGCATACTGCTAGAGCCATCAATAAGCAGAGTTTCTGCGTCGTCGAGAGCAGCAGGCAATGTGAACTCAGAGCCTGCATTGCCCTGTGCTAGCAGCTGCACAGCATTTGCCTGCGGCGTTCCCTGTGAAACGGTCGCAGAGGCCGCTCGCTGGGCGGGCACAGCAAGGGCCGCCAGCAAGCTAAGCTTTGCGAGGGTATAGCGGTTAGCGCGCATCATAAAGCCTAGTTTTCAAGATTATGAAATTACCTTAATATCTCAGTGATTCTTCTGAGAGTCAATCTTATTGACCGAAAAGCGATGGGTTTTGGCTAGGAAAAATATACTCTGCTATCAGCACAAAAACGCGCTACCGCTATGGATTCTTTTTGCCAGAGCGCCTTTTTCCAGACCGCTTCTTCTGACGCTTAGCCTTATTCCCACCGCCCAGAGGTGTTTGGGGCCTACCGCCTAAGGGTGTTTGATGGGCGCCAAAGTACTTTTCACTGCGGTAGCGCAGCCAAATTCTGAGCTGCTGCGGAACGTTGTCTTTCTGAGCCTTGGTGAGCTGGTTGTAGAGGGCAAGCGCTTTTTCCCGTTCATGGCGGCAGGCTGCATTGCGATGGGCATCCCAAAGCCCTTTAGCGGCACGAATGCGTCGGCAGGTTTCTTTAATCAGGGCATCGCCTTCTAGGGGGCCATCGGGTTGTTTTTTTGATTTGGGCATGGACTATTTCCGGCGGAAAGGTTTAAGCTTTGGCTTTGCCACGCCTTTGGCATTACGGCGACGCTCGGTCACTGGAGAGAGAGGGCGAGAGGGCGTTGGGAGCAAGGGAAAGCAGGGCAGCGGGAGAAACTGGCTACTGTTTGCGTATTGAATTAGATCTCGGATGTATATTCATTTTATAGTCTGTGCTTCGGGCTAGATAAAGCATTGTCTTGGTTTTACGCTTATGTCTACTGCGCATCATCACCATCATTCCTCTGATTCGACAAGCTGTAGCTCGGGGGCATGTCACCATCACGGCGTGCCGACAACGCCTGAACAGGTGAAATCGCTCAGAATCGCGCTGGTCTTTGTCACATGCTTTTCTGCTGCTGAACTATGGGTAAGTTTGCACAGCAACAGCCTGTCTTTGCTGGCAGATGCTGGCCATATGGTGTGCGATGTATTTGCCATCGCACTTTCCCTGTGGACGGCTGATCAGGTATCGAAGGGAGAGCCCAATGGGCAGAGGTTGAATGCGATCGCAGCACTCGTCAACGGGGTGCTCCTGCTCATTATATGTAGCTGGCTAGGATGGGAAGCCGTTGGTGAATTTCGATTCCCACCCACTGAGATTTTAAGTCAGCCCGTCGCCATCACAGCAGCTGTAGGATTGGGAATCAATGGGCTAAACGCCTACCTTTTGCACGCTCACGCCGACGATAACTTAAACATGCGTGGCGCTTTTTTGCATATGGTGGCCGATGCGAGTAGCTGCCTTGGCGTGTTGGTTGGGGCGGTGTTGATTGCGAAGTATCAGTGGTATTGGGCAGATGGTGTGGTGAGTAGTGCGATCGCGCTCTTAATCGCGTCTAGTGCTATTCCCTTGATTCGCCAAAGCTGGGCCACGCTGAAGGTAGATTCGAGCCCAGCAGAGCAACTTGCTGAAGAGTCCTAGCTTGCAGTTGGAATATTCTGTTTGCTGTTGTGACCCAGAATGCGAAAGAATACGAGAGCTTATATTGATTGATCGCCCTTTTCTCCGCGCAACATGAAAGTCACCACCTGGAATGTCAACTCCGTTCGTACACGTTTGCAGCATGTGACTGACTGGCTACAGACAAACCCTGTAGACGTGCTGTGTTTGCAAGAAACCAAAGTGGTAGATAAAGACTTTCCCGAGCAGGCCTTCACAGACATTGGCTATCACGCCTACTTCTATGGCCAAAAGTCTTACAACGGTGTAGCACTGATCAGCAAAGAACCCCTAGAAGAAGTGCAAATGGGCTTTGGCGATGTGATGAACAGCGAAGCCGTTGGCAACTTGGACGATCAAAAACGAGTCATCAGTGGCGTAATAGGCGACGTTAGAGTCGTTAATCTCTACGTTCCAAACGGCTCTTCTATCGGTAGCGACAAATACGAGTACAAGCTTAGCTGGCTAGCACTGTTAAAGCAGTATTTGACAGCCCAGCTATCGGTACATAGCAAGCTCAATGTCTGTGGCGACTTCAACATCGCGCTAGAAAATAAAGACATCTATACCGACAAAAAGAGAGATAAACACATCATGTCTTCTCCTAAAGAAAGAGAGACTTTACGCGATGTGCTTTCTGTCGGCCTATCAGATGCGTTTCGCAAGTTTACGGATGAGGGCGGCCACTTCAGCTGGTGGGACTATCGCACCAATTCCTTCGCACGCAACACCGGCTGGCGAATTGATCATCACTATCTGTCAGCTGAGCTGTACGAACAGGCGACAAGCTGCACGATTGACACCACACCAAGAGGTTTAGAACGTCCAAGCGATCATACGCCTGTGACTGTGGAGTACTAGCAGTGCCGTCTTTTAGGGTGTCGTCTTTTAAGGGCGCTGTTAGAGTTGGCGTTCTTGGCTGCCTCAGTTTGTTGTTAGTTTTCATTTTGCAGGGGCTGCCCTCAGCATTGCACAAAATATCCCTCATCCGAGAGCCTGCGCCGTAGATGGAGTGAGCCTTCTGGACAATTCCATTTTGCTTGCTATGCTCACAGTCCAGTGAGCGTAGACCAGTAACATGGGTTGTTCAAGCAAGCACTATTTATGCAGCACTATTTTTATATAGGGCTATTTATGTAGATAAAGGCCTTTTGACCCAGTAGCGAAATAGCAGTATCCCAGGGATAGCACCCAGACTGCCACCAATAGCAAACTCTAGCCTCAAGAAGGTGTCATTATCAATCACAAGAGACCGGATATAGACGTACAGCAGAAGACCGATGAGTGCGCCGCTACCTGTGACTGCACCTGCGATGCTAGCGCGCAGCCACTGCCGCGGAAAGCCAATAACACCGGCAACGGCTGAACCAATAGCTGCGATCGCCAACCAGCTAGTAGCTGGCAATACATTCCACTCGGGCATAAATCCGGCCATAATCATGCCGGGCACAAGTGTTGTTGCGCTGCCCACAATAAGCGCAGCGTTGTGTCGAGGAGAAAGCTTAGACATTATAAGTTCGTAAGAAAAAACAAATATATTTCGGTCCTGCTTAATATGCCGCAGAATTTACTTCAGATATCATCAGTGGCCCTGTAGGTTATTCCTGGCAATACTTCGTCATTTACAAAATCATTACAAATAAGACCATTACAAACCACTCTCAAGTCATATTTTCTATTTTTTCCTATCGTTGCAGATAGCAACACATTTCGTTTAAACAGCTAGCGAGCGCTATTTTCACATTCTATTTTGTCTTATTGTTCTTTCTGTAACGGTAGCAAGCCAGATTGAAAGAGATATAGCAAAGCAAAGATGCATTCTTACTTTGTCTTGGTGAGCATTCCCTAGCGCCGCACGACGACGCGGGGTCTCACCGCTGCTAGTAGAGTTGCTCGTTGCTAGGTAACGGTTTCAGCCAACATTTCGGCCAACAGTAGTGTCCTAAGCAACTCTACAGATGCTATAGAAGCGCTGGGAGAGGGTTTATGGCATGAGTCGGTTTATCATCGTGAGCAAAATAACAGCACACGTGCTGGCCGTGTTGATTGTATTTGTCAGTGTGCCCTACTGCTTATACACGGTCGGGGCACAGGCCAACACAGGAATTTACAGTCAATTAGGCTGGACGCTTGTGAGTTTTCAAGCAGGTCCATTCGTCTCTTTATTGCTAGTGAGCTTGCTGCCCATTCTGGTGAACAAGAGGGTTAAAGGCCTGTCCCAAAAAGAGATTTTCAATGGACTCATTTTGTTCAATGGCTCTAGCTGTCTGGGATTGGTATTTGCAGCGGTAAAAACAACGGTGTCTGATTATGGGCTTTGGCAATACGACTATTATCACGACCGTCATTTTAGTAATAGCGTTCTGGAGTCTTACTTTTTCTCTCCAGCCATGGGCGTTTTTGGGCTATATGTTGTAACGGTTGCCTATCTTTCCTTTCGTGTCTTAATGAAGCATCCCAGGTCCATCGCCCCTCATCGTGTTTGGAGAAGCTTCCTCGTGCTCACGCCTATTGCGGCCTACTACCTATTAATTTATTTGCACACCTTCATTTCGCAACCGAGTTTTAT
>ERZ1740052.116-NODE-116-length-27269-cov-5.838098_pt1 | contig 27269 bp, 23 predicted proteins | sample MGYA00581750_ERZ1740052 | MGnify/ENA primary metagenome ERZ1740052 (study PRJEB43018, sample SAMN04849743) | marine metagenome | isolation source: floating plastic debris | place: Pacific Ocean | collected 2008-08-30 | study: EMG produced TPA metagenomics assembly...
TATCTCATTAACCGCATTCATGAATGTAGAAACTGAAGTATTGAATGAGAAATTCTCAATATCTTCTTCTACTTTCTTAATTGTTTTATGTAATGTTTTTAAGTTGTCTTTAGTTGGTTCTCCTTCTGAAACTTCAAAGTTTTCTCCATTGTGAAATAACTTCCAAAGTTTCTTTAAGAAAGAATACACTCCAGAAATACCAGAAGTTTTCCAAGGTTTAAATTGCTCTAAAGGACCTAAAAACATTTCGAATAAACGTAAGCTATCTGCTCCGTATTCTTCGCAAATATCATCAGGATTTACAACATTAAACCAACGTTTAGACATTTTTTCAACCTCACGGCCTACGATGTATTTTCCGTCTTCTAACTCAAATTCAGCATCAGCATATTGTGGTTGCCAATTCTTTAATCCTTCTAAATCTAACTCATCTGAAGAATTAATTAATTTTACATCTACACGTAATTCCTGTAATTCATCAGCTTTATAGTTGTCTTTAAGACCTAAAGACACGTATTTATTTGTTCCGGCAACTCTGTATACGATAGCAGAAGTTCCTAAGATCATTCCTTGGTTGATTAATTTCTTTGCAAATTCATCAACAGGAACCAAACCTAAATCAAATAAGAACTTTTGCCAAAAACGTGCATATAATAAGTGTCCTGTTGCATGTTCAGAACCACCGATATATAAATCAACTTCTTTCCAATACTCAACTGCCTCCTTACTTACGAACTCTCCATCATTTGTAGCATCCATATAACGATTAAAATACCAAGAACTTCCTGCCCAACCTGGCATTGTATTTAGTTCTAATGGAAATACGGTTTTATTATCTACTTTATCATTTGAAACAACAGTATTTGTAGTTGTGTCCCAAGCCCAAACATCAGCATTTCCTAATGGTGGTTTACCATCTTCTGTTGGTAAATACTTTTCAACTTCTGGTAAAACTACAGGTAAATGTTGCTTTTCAATCATTTGAGGCATTCCGTCTTTGTAATATACTGGGAATGGTTCTCCCCAATAACGTTGACGACTAAACACTGCATCACGTAAACGATAGTTTATTTTTCCGTAACCAAATCCACGTTGTTCCATTTCATAGATTACAGTTTTCATTGCTTTCTTGTATGGTAAACCATTTAAGAAATCAGAATTCGCAATAACAGACTTTTCTTTATCAGCAAAAGCTTCTTCAGAAATATCAACACCTTCAAAAATATTTGGAATCTCTAAATCGAAATGTTTTGCAAAATCGTAATCACGTTGATCACCACAAGGAACTGCCATTACAGCACCAGTTCCGTAACTTGCTAGTACATAATCACCAATCCAAATTGGCACTTGTTTTCCAGAGAATGGATGAATTGTATATGCTCCTGTAAAAACTCCAGAAATTGTTTTAACATCAGCCATACGATCTCTTTCTGAACGTTTTGCTGTAGCTTCAACATAAGTTTCTACCGCTTCACGTTGTGCATCGGTAGTAATTTTTGCTACTAATTCGTGTTCTGGAGCTAACGTCATAAAACTTACTCCGTAAATCGTATCAGGACGAGTAGTAAACACATCGATATTAGCATCGTACCCATCAACTTTAAAAGAAACCATTGCTCCTTGCGAACGACCAATCCAGTTGCTTTGAATATCTTTTAACGGCTGAGGCCAGTCAATTCCATTTAATCCATCTAATAAACGCTGTGCATACGCAGAAATTCGCATCGACCATTGTGTCATTTTTTTACGAACAACAGGGTGACCTCCACGTTCTGAAACTCCGTTTACAATTTCATCATTTGCTAAAACTGTTCCTAAAGCTGGACACCAATTTACTTCTGTATCAGATAAAAATGTTAAACGATATTGTAATAAAATTTCTTGTTGTTTTGTTGAAGAAAAACCGTTCCACTCATCAGCTGTGAAAGTAATGATATCTTCATCACAAACTGCATTTACAGTTGTATTTCCTTCAGCTTCAAATTTTGCAATTAATGTACTTACATCTTCTGCTTTATCTGAATCTTTATTATACAAAGAATTGAACAATTGGATAAAAATCCACTGTGTCCATTTATAATATTCTGGGTTTGATGTACGAACTTCACGAGACCAATCGAATGAAAATCCGATTTTATCTAACTGTCCGCGATATGTTTTTATATTAGTTTCTGTAGTAATTGCAGGATGCTGACCCGTTTGAATTGCATACTGCTCTGCAGGTAATCCGAAAGAATCGTAACCTTGTGGGTGCAATACATTAAATCCTTTATGACGTTTGTAACGCGCATAAATATCACTTGCGATATATCCCAATGGATGTCCAACATGTAATCCTGCTCCAGATGGATAAGGAAACATATCTAACACATAATACTTTGGTTTATCAGAATTATTTTCAGCTTTAAACGTACTCTCATCTGCCCAGCACTTTTGCCACCTTTCTTCTATTTCTTTGTGATTGTATTGCATTTTATAACTTCTTGTTTTAAAGGAAGCAAATTTACAATTCTATTGGAGAAGTGAAAAAGAAAATTAAGGTATATAATTCCGTCATTTTTTTATAGCTAACTATAATTGAACATAAGAGTTACCTTATTAATTAATTTTGTTCACCACAAGATGATAATCATTTATTTTTCAATTCTTTGAGTGCTTCTTCACGAAATTCTCCTGCTAATTTACCACCGTCAATATGATTCCAACCTGGAGGAAAGAAAATATACTTCAATTTATCAGCAAATGTAGGAGCTTGTTTTACATCTTTCCATAATCCTTTCCATAGACTTAATTGCACTTCTTTTATATTACTTGGATCAATTTTATCATCCATTATACCTAATTCTGGTTTTACAGTATTTAACTCTGTTTGAAAGGTTCTAAAAATTCTATCCCAAATGGAAAATGTTTCTCCAAAATTTCGATCTAAGTAAATTGGATTTTTCGCATGATGAACTCTATGGGCCGATGGTGAAATAAATAAAAACTCCATCCATTGTTGTTTACCAATAACTTTTTCGTTTCCATGCTCTAAAACAACGTAAACTCTGCAAATAGTATCAACAATTATCACCATAATTGGATTAAAACCTAATAAAGGCAACCATATAAAACTATGAGGAGAAAGTAAAAATCCTAAAAAAGATCCTCGAACAGTAACCGAAAAACTCATTTCTTTTGGAGTATGATGTACACCATGAATACACCAAAACAAACGTACTTTATGTCCTAAAAAATGTATAAACCAACGTCCGAAATCAAGTGCAAAAAAGGCTAAAACCCAAACATACCATTCTGTTCCAAAAGTAAAAATACGTATGCTGTAAGAGAAGTTCATTATACCTAATATTACGATAGGTCCTAATAGTAAATAGGGAATAGATTCTATGAAATATGAAAAAAGGTTAACTACTGTTTCTTTATGTTTTTTTATTATTTGAATTCTCCATAAAAAAAGCCACTCAACAAGAATTATTGAATAAACAAATATTGCTGAATTTTGAGTCAGCTTTGATGAAAAATTAGCAACGTGATCCCATATTGCTCCCATAAAATAAAAGGTTAGATTAATTAAAAAACTGGTAGTGAACTTGGTAAAAACTTTAAGCTATCGAAAGCCTTTGCAAATATAATTTAATGTTAGACTAATTAAAAATAAGAAACGATTTATAGTACTACTATAATAAAAAAGGACAGTGCTGGGTCGGCACTATCCTAGATAATAGAATATAAAAAACTTGGTTTAACTTAAACTATTTTGAGTGTTATTGTAGAGCTGGTAAAAGTGTTTTCTCCATCGTCAATCTTAGATATTTCTGCTTTATTTCTATTGAAGAAAACTCTATAATAAGATATACTTATTTGTTGTGTTATACTTTTCAACTCTTTGGTACAAATAACCTAAGAAGCTAGTAATAACAAGCTATTAAACTTTGTGAAAGGTGAAAAATGCTTGTTAGAGAGGAAAAAAAAGGTTTAAAGGAAGTGGGAGTTATCTGTATATCAAAAATTTTACTGTGAAGAAATAATTGGATTCGCTTTAAATACAATTAGACATTATTATTAGCTGCTCTTTTAGTTAAAAGTATTACGGCAAAAATCATATACTTCAGAATTGGGATAAAAGCTATATAACTTTGTAGCTCATAATTATCTTTTACACCTTCAATATATAAATCGAATTCAGCTGAATATTTTTCCATTAAATAATGAGTTCCATAATATGTAAATAAGAATTGGAGGAAAATTATTCCAAAAAATATTCCTATTAGTTTAGTCAGAACTTTTCGAGTATTAATTTCAGGTGGATTTTTATACTTGTTAATCACCCAAAACATTAAAATTACAAATACTATAAGATTGATTATTTTGGGAAGCCATAGAATCATTTTTGGATCAGCTTCATTTATTATAAGTAGGTTCTTAAAAAAATAATCAAGTGATCCTCAAAATTCAAGTATTGAAAAAAACGCAAAAACACCTATTCCTAAAATATCAATAAAATCCGTCTCTTTTCTTTTCAATTTTTTTAGTTTAAGTTGTTATCAAAACTTTCCAAACTACATATTCAACCATTGTTTAAACTCTGCTGCTTTATTTTTACTAATAATAATTTCTTCGTTAGCATTAGAATTTAAAACAATCTTTAATTGACTTTTACCATACTTTATAATCTTATCAATAGCAGATATACTTATTATATATTGTCTGTTAGCTCTAAAAAATAGTGTTGGATCAAAGTTGGTATACATATCATCTAAACTTGCATTAGATGTAGATTTCTTTCCATCAAAATTTACAACGTAAGTAATTGTATTTTCTGTGTATACATATGCTATTTCGTTTATTAGTACAGGTACTAATTCATTTCGCATATATGTTAAGATTCTTTTTCTGTTTGGTTCACTTACCTCAACTTCACTTGGTTCAGAAATAATTTCTTCTTTTTTTTCTATTTGAGTAGCGAGTTCGGCAGCGATTTTAGCTTCTCTTTCTAAATCTTTTTCTTTTTTCTCTTTATAATTTACCAAATCAGTATTCAATTTAGACAAATTAATAACTTCAGATTCTAAAGAAGTATACTTCTCTTCTAATTGCTTCTCATATTTACTTCCTATAATTCGTACAGCTACAGAAGATAGAACAATAACCAATATTCCCATTAACAAGAAAATTAAATAAAAGTTACGTTTTAACTGTTGTAATTGTTTATCTATACTACTCACATTTACATTTGCAGCGATTAACAAATCGGTACTTTTTACTGGAGCTGTATGAATAACCTCTACATTTTCATCATTGCTTTTTGAAGTTCTATTAGCAACTAAAATGTCGTATAAATCTTCTGAGTTATTTTTTTCTTTCAGCGATTGTAATAAATCTGAGTTCGATTTTTCAATCTCTCCTAACTTCGTTTTATCTGGATAGCACACTTTTTTCCCAGACCAATCTAAAACCGAAATAAACCAAGCATTGGAGTTTGTTCCTAAAATAGTCGTTTGTAAATTTTCTAGAACTGCTTCTTTATTCAAGTTATTTGCCAATTGAAAATCTATAATACTAGCAATTTCATTTGCCTCTCTTTTACTTGTTTCAACTTGCACTTCTATTAATTGATTCGCACTAGCTTTAATAAAATACTTGGCTGCAATAACAGATATAATTAAAAAAACAACTGTAATTGATAAAACAGTAAATAGATATAATTTGTCTTTTCTCATTTGGTCTTGTATAAAAATGATCAATAATCATTTTTCCCTTTTCATGGTTCTATTTTCCTTTTCATCCAAAATTATTCTAAATTAATTAAAATAATTAGTTTACTTTGATAGAAATTAAATATAGCTCCATGGCTAAAAAATATAGTTTCTTTTTAATAAGTATTTTTTTATTGGTCTTAGGTTATTTAACCTATCGAGTTGTATTATTTAATAAAAGTGTTAAAAATACTGAATCTGAATTTACAATTTCAGCAACACAGCTTTTAACAGAATTTGAACAAAACGAAAAACAATCCGATAAAAAATACACCAATAAAATTATTACAATTTATGGCAACGTAAAAAATATTTCTCATTTAAATAACAGACGAACAATTATTCTGAGTAGTAATAACAATTCGAGTATTATTTGTGATTTAGATGATAAAGAAACAATCGACACAAACACTATAAAAGTAAATCAACAATTGTATATAAAAGGAATTTGTAAAGGGTATTTAAAAGATGTTATCCTTTTAAATTGTTTTTTAGACACACAAAAGAACCATGAATAAACTACGACTTTTAGTAATTCTTTCCTTTTTTAAGGTAGGAGATATTTTAGGACAGCAATTTATTGCTCGGCAAGGTCAGGTTACCTTTTTTTCCTATGCTTCTGTAGAAAATATTGAAGCTAAAAACAATCAGGTTTTAAGTATTCTTGACTTTGATAAAAAGGAAATAGCTGCAACCATGCTAATGCGAGCATTTGTTTTTAAGAAAGATTTAATGCACGAACATTTTAATGAAAGTTATATTGAATCTGATATTTTTCCAAAAGCAACCTTTGAAGGAACTCTTTTAGAAGGTCTTGAAAATGCTGCGCCTCAAACACAACTCATTAAAGGTAAAGTTACTATTCATGGAGTTACAAAAGAAATTGAAATAAAAACAACAATTCAGAAAACCCCAGATAGTTACAACCTTATTGGTGAATTTAACCTACCTGTTCATGATTTTAATATAAAAATACCACCAATTTTATCGAATAACATTGCTAAAATTGTACTTGTAAAATTTAATTTCCAATATTTACCTTATGAGAATAACTAAATTATTATTCACCTTTACTCTAGCATTACTAGTAAAGTCTGTTAGTTATGCACAGGGACTTTTGGATAAATTAGATAAAGAATATCCTAACAATCCAACATATGAAATGGCAACTTTTAAAACTACCAGATTAGGTTTGGGCCATTCTGTAGAAACTCGTAAAAAAGGTGCTTTAGAAATATCTTGGTATAACAGATACTGGAACAGACCTAATGGAGAAACTCAGTTTTTTCTTGCAGATGAAGTAAATATGCGTTTTGGTTTAGATTACGCCATCTCTGATAATTTTGCTGTCGGTGTTGGTTATAGTAATTGGGATGAAATTGCTGATGGTTATTTAAAGTATAAGTTTTTGAGGCAAACAAAAAAGGGAAATCCTTTTAGCATGGTTGCTCTACAAACTATCTCTATGACAGATAACATGATGAGTAGAAACTTATATGGATCTAACTCGTCTTCAAACAATTATAGTTTTACTACAAAAATTTTAATAGCAAGGAAATTCAATCCTAAATTATCACTTCTAGCAAGTCCATTTTTAATTTTACGAAGTGAGCAACCTATGAATAACAATCCGGGATCACAATATGGAATTGGATTTGGTGGGCGCTATAAAATAGGAGGACATGTATCTATAGTATCAGAATATTACTCAGTATTCAATCCTTTTAAAACGGTTAAAACATATAATCCTTTTATGGTTGGTGTAAATTGGGAGTTAAGTCATTTAATGTTACAGTTTCACATGACGAATGCCCGAACATTTGCAGAAGACGCATTCATTACTCAAACTACGAATAACTTCAACTTTCACGATGGAAACTTCCATTTTGGATTTAATGCTACATTCGTTTTACATTTAAGTAAGAATAAGTTATAAAAAAACGCCTCTGATGAGGCGTTTTTTATACGTGTAATATAGAATTACAATAATAATCTACATAATCAACTTCAGGAATTCCTGGAAACCTTCCTCCTTGATATTCATGCTCCATTTTAGTTGAATTGTTTCCTGAATAAAAATAAGCGTATTTTCTATCATTAGAGTAACTATTATATACCCATATCATACCTGTATCTTTAAACTTTTCATAATACTGAGTTAAATACTCTTTGAAATGGTAGCTAATATCTCCTCCTTTTTTATCTCTATGCCTAATTCTGTCATAAGCTTGTATGATTATTTTAAACTTTATAGGTGTTGGATCAGAATCTTTTAATGTTTTACTTAGAATAATATTAATTTTTCCATTCTTTACTTTTTCTTGAAAAAAGTCCTTAAAATGTCCGGCTACACCATGTCTATCCCAACCTTTTACTGGTTCATAGATAATTACTGTCCAATCATACCAGAACCATTGCTCTGATAATACTTTACCTAAAATATTTGCTGATTCTTGTAAATTATCTCCCGATAATTTTCTAAAAATTTCATTTTCACAATAACTCACTATATATTCACTACTTACTTCTTCCTTTTGCACATTGAGTAAAGCATTCTTCAATCCAACTTTTATATCTTGTATTAAACTGTTATAAATTCTCTTTTTATTATCTATTTCATTTAAAATTCGATCATCACTTTTTCCTTCTCTCTTACCTCTAATTCCGGTTAAAGTTCCTTCTAATTGCATTGCAAAAATCACATAATTTAAAATTGCGTTTCCTACGATCATGATAAATCTTATATCTCCAAAAGTTTGCTCTTGAGATTCTTCTAATATTTTATCTTTTCCTAATGAGCTTCCTTTAATAAGATTAGTCATTACTTGAGCTTTATTATAAATATCAGTTTGATTTATTGTGAGTAACTCATCATTTTCAAAATCTTCTATTTGCTCTTCTTTTACTTTTTTATCTTGTTTTAAGTCCTTATAAACTTTCATTTTATTATTTGCAGCATCAAAAACAGCTGATGCTTGAGAAAATCTATTTGTTAAAACTTTATAGTTGATATATGTCTTCAATCTATCAAACTGATAATCGACACGTGACTCTAATTCTTTAATTTGTTTAGAAATATTAGACAACATCTCCATCATCTTTTCTTCAGTACTTTTTTCTCCAGATAAAAAAGATGCTATTTGTAAACCAGCACTCAATGCACCAAATACAAATGACACATTTCCTATTCCGTCGAGTTTAGTTATGAATCTTTGAATATCAGATATACTTCCTCCTTTTTCTAAAATCTCCTTAGTTTGATCAATATATTCTTGAGTTTTTTTAGCTGCTTCTTTAGCTTTTTCAACAGCTTCTTTCGGGGTAATTTGTAGAGTTACATTATCTTCCATCATAATATTTAATAATTAAAACGTTAATGAACCTAAGTTCTCTTTTTTTTAAATTTAAAAACTGCTTTTGACTTTAAGCGGAACATATTAAACCATAATCGTAAGATTATCAAGCATGAATTTTTTAAAAAAACTCTTTTCACGGAAAACAGGGTGGTTTTCTTTGTACAATTCTGCTAGTTTTGACATTGTCATATAAGGAATGAAGACTAGCACTAGAAAACAAAAACTTAGCATATGAAATTTACTACAATAGAAGAAGCTCTTAATAATTATAATGAAGTCACAGATCTTTACTTAAAAGGTGAAGAATGTAAAAAAGCTTACACAGAAGAGATAGAAAAATTCACCAATTTAAAATCGCTTCATTTCTTACCCAATATAGAAGAATGGTCTACTTTTCCTGAAGGATTTAAAAAATTAGAGTTAGACGTTTTACATATTTCTGGAGTTCGTATCAACGAACTTTTAGGAATGAAGATAAAACATCTTGGCATTCAATTAGCGCATATCGATTTAGTACCGCTTTGTAAAAATTTTCCTGATTTAGAAGAACTCTCATTGGCTTTTGGAAACGCTGAATTTTCTATTCCAAAAGAAATTGAGCAATTAATCAAACTACAAAAGTTATCAATTAAACAAGGTACATTAACACATGTTGCCGACGAAATTAAAAACTTAACGAATCTAAAATCTTTAGAACTTCATGGTTTAGGCTTTGATGAGTTACCAATACAATTTGCTACTATTTCTAATGTAAAAGAGGTTACACTAAAAAACTTTTACATGTTAACAACCTTACCTGAAGAAATTAAAAACTGGAAAAATCTTGAAAAAATTAACTTTAAATTCTGTTTTAAAGGTAGAGAGGAAAAAAGTTTTGAAGACGAGTTATTTATAGAAGATAAACCAAACACATTACCTACTGCAATTTCCGGATTAAAAAACTTAAAAGAGATTCATTTAGAATTTTGCCCTATTCAAAACCTTAATCCGCTTGCAGAACTAAGTCATTTAGAAGAAATACATATCACTCAAGCTAAATTAAATACAATTGACGCTGTTAAAAACCTAACAAACCTCAAAAAATTAGATGTTAAAAACTCATACGATCTTAATAATGTAGATGCTGTTAGTGAACTCATCAACCTAGAATATTTAGATATTTCTAGTTCAAAAATTACAAGCTTAAAACCTCTATATAAATTAATAAAACTTGAATACTTAAATATTAAAGGATGTACATTAGATAAAAGTAATTTTAATGTAAAAAATGCCCTTTTACCTTTATATAGTTTTGAAAATCTGAAAATAGTAAAGTCTTCTCATCTTACTGAAAAAGAATGGACTGAAAGAGATAAAAATGAGGCTTCAAAAAAGAAATTTTCTCCAGAAGAAATTATTGCTGTTTTAGAAAATAAGGAAAGTAACCTTATCATAATCGAAAAAGTATTGAATTCCATTGGTGATATGGAGTTTGTTTTTAAAGTAAGCAAACATGATGCTTATGACAGCACTTTGAAAATACCTGTACTTGATACTATTGTAACTTCTTATGCTGAAAAATTGAGCGAAGAAACTTTAAAAAAGTTGATTTCTGTTAGTTTTGCTGATACCGGAATGGCTGATAGTTATGAAGTAACTACTATTGTAATTCGTGAATTTATAAAACGTAAATCTGTAGCAGGACAAAATCATGTTGTAGACGCTTTTATAAATTGTATGAAATATTACGATGCTGGTCATCGCTACTTTGGCTCTACTGTTCACGATCAATTAATTGATAATTTCTTGCCTCAGTTTGAAATTGAATCTTTAGCAAAACTAATACTTTCTGTAGGAAACGGAATAAAACATCCAGAATACGGTGATGGAATATGTGAATTGTATGCTCCTGCTTTCAGCAAAATGAAAGAAGATAATACTTATGAAGCTGAGATCGTAAGTGATTTTACCAATTTCATATTTGAAAATGTTGATGAATCAATCATATTAGATAGTATTGATGACGTTTTAGAAGAAAATATTTCTAATGATACTAGAAAAGTAATTGAAAAGATTAAAAATATTGCTTCACGAACTCATAAGGCTGTAATAGGTGAAAGTGCTTCTGACTTTGAAATAATGTTGAAAGATGTATTAAATGGTGATTTACCGTCATATTTATTTAACGATTATGATTTAGAGCGTTCATTTGAGAACTTCAACATTCAAGAACTTTCTTTTGATCTTTTACATAAGGTTTTCGACTATACATTTTTTGCAAAAAGTTACAGAACATTAGACAACTTAAACAAAGTACTTTTTTCATTAGATCGTGAAAAATTAATTACTTATTTAGAGGATATTTCTGAAAATAATGAAGAAGTAACTCAAATGCTTATTAAAATTTTGGACAACAAAGTTTCTAATACTGAAAAGAAATATATTGACAAAGATGCTTATGAAAGTTTTGCACTAGAATTTAAATATAAGCTACAAGGAAAGTCTAAAGAAGATATCGCTAGAGAATTGGCTGAAAAGAAAGAAGCTGAGTTAAAAAAGGCAGCAGCAAAAAATCAGAATAATAAATTAAAAGAAGCTTTTCAGCAATCTTTAGCAAATGGTGATAATTCTATTTTTATCACTGAAAGTAAAAAAGTAATTTCTGAAGAACAATTAAACGATTACTCGTTTGACATGTCTAATTTCACAACCAAATTGTTAATTAAATCTTTAATGGGTGGAGATTTCAATTCTGCTAAAAATGTATTCTTAAACTTTACAGAAAACTTGCTTCCAGTTGTTGGAATATCTCACAAAACTGACGATGTTGCATCAAACGCTATTGTTTTGGCTATAATGGCTAAAGATAAAGAAGTGGAATCTTTAGTGTTTGAAAAATTATTACCAAAAGATTTTAAAGCTAAAGATGTAAGTAATGAAGTTTTAGCTTTTAACTTATCGTGTTATTATGCTAAAAATGAAAAGAAAGAAGACATGTTGAATATGATTAAACAGTCGTTAAATTTAGGAAAACAAGCCACGCAATTTCAAACAGATTCTGACTTTGAACCGTACTGGCAAGATCAAGATTTTATTGAGGTTTTAGAAGCCTAACAATAAGTTCATCATATTTAAATAGTAACTATAAAAAAGCCTTTTAAAAAAATTAAAAGGCTTTTTGAAGTTATTCTTACGATGTTATTTTATCCTTTTACAGGAACTGATACAACAGTAGTTCCCCATCCTAAGTGCATGTTTGCATTTTCTCCTTTACCATCAAAAACAATAGAGAAATTTTCTAATGACTTATTCGATGTAGAAACTTTCCCTGTAACTCTAACCACATCTTCACTTTGATTGTAGAAATAAGATCCCCAAACATTTAAAGTTGTATTTAAAATAATTGTCCATTCTTTATCACCTGGAATAGCAAATAAAGAATAAGTACCTGCTTTTACAGGTTTACCTCCAAAAGTAACATCTTTATAAAATGTAATTTCTGCTGCTTCATTAGCACCTGTTCTCCATACTTTCCCAGCAGGAGCCAATTTAGCCAACGATCTTCCTTTTAAAAATGGACGGCTATAAATTATTTTCACTAATTTATTTGCTTCTCTATGACTATCTGGATAAGTAGCTGCATCCATAGGACTCTTATCTAACTTAGGAAAACTTTGTGCAAAAGCTTCAGTTGAAAACACTAAAGCTACAGCAAACACAACAATTGATAAAATCGATTTTTTCATGATTGATTGTTTTAAATTATAATTTAAGGGTTCGTCCTATAATTTATAAAACCTTACACCTAACTTTATTAAAATTTTGTGAAAATCATGATTTTACAGAAATCACACTATTCCTAAGAAACCCTAAAAACCAAATAATCACAACACTTATTCCGAACAAAGGAAAGATTACCCCTAAAAATAATATTGCAATGACCAAACCATAACTTTGTTTAAAATTCTTTGGTGATTTAGGCACACTTAATTTTCCTTTTTGTTTTCTGAACACATAAGAGAAAATTGCAGCAGTACTCATTAAAGTTAATAACACTGCTATGGCAAACATTAAATACCAATTCCATCCACCAAACTCTCCTTGATGAAAAGCCATTAACCACATTCTAGCTCGCATTAAGACTCCAACATCTCTCCAATTGTGAGACTTAACTAGCTCACCAGAATATTGGTCGAAGTGTATCACTTTTTGTTCAGAAAGCGGAAATGTTTTATTTGAAATTGAGAATGTACTTTTTGCTGATTTTGGCAAACCTATTGTAATTTTACCCGGTAAATTTTGTGCATTTGCAATGCTGATCATTTCATCTAAAGACAGTCTTTTTTCTTTTACTGTTGATGTTAATCCACGACCACTCCAAGTTTTTGGATATCCAGTGTTTGTCCATTGCTGAACTTTCTTAAAATTCCCTCCAAAGACATCTGTCCAAGGAAAACCTCCAGCTAAAACGATCAATAATAAAATAGAAATCCAGAAACCAGTAACTGCATGTATATCTCGAAAAAGAATTCTCTTTCCTTCTTTTAATCGCACTGTGAAAACACCTTTAATTCCTCTTACAAAAGGAAACCAAATGTACAAACCTGATAAAATTAAAACGACCATCCAACTTGCAATAAGCTCAACTACTTTTGTTCCTACTTTTCCTCCCAAAAGTTCACCATGTAACTTTCTTACGGAATACATCCAAGTATCTTTCGCTTGAAAAGTACCCGAAACTTTTCCAGAATACGGATTAACATATACAGATTGTTTTCCTCCAAATCTTCCGGCAATAAATTCGGTACTTAAGTCGCCATCATCGAGAACTACTGAATTTAATTTTCTTTTAGAGTTTTTCTGAGCAATCTCCCATTGTTGATCATAACTCAATCGTTCGCTTTTTTCTTCAGGAATTAATTTTTGTATTCCTTGAATAACTTCGTTTTCTACATCTGATTTAAACAAGTAGATTCCACCGGTAATTGACAAAACAATTACAAACGGCAAGGAAATGACACCTGCAATGAAGTGCCATTTCCATAACCATTGATTTAATTTTCTGTTTTTCATTTTTAAAAGTTATACTTCACTCCAAAATGAAAAGCTCTAGGATTACCAATACTATAGCTATTTTCTTTTCTCCAAATATTATAACTAGCTCGTACAGCATATAATTCATCAAAAATATTTAGTGCTTGTCCCCAGAATTCAAAATCATAAAACTTAAAACTTCCTCTGAAGTTAAATACATGATGTCCATCGTAAGTTGATGTTCCTAAAATATCATTTCCTGCAGTATCAGTTTCAACAACTACTTGATTTTCGAAACTTGTATTGTAACTTCCAATTTGCTCGTGCTCTAATGTTAATGTTAAATTATTTAGTGGCTTATACGTAATATTAGACATCGACAAGTAATTTGGTGCTGTTTGCATATCTGTGTTTGAATAATCTACACCATTATCGAAAAACGAAATGTATTTATGAGTTGCATAACTTCCGCTATAATTCACCGAAAGGTTTTCTAGTATTTGATATTTAAGGCCTAGTTCTACACCTTGCGATCTTGTTTTACCAGCATTTAACTGAACAAAGTTTCCTGATACATCTCTAAGAGAAATTAATCGATCTGTTCCATCTAATCTGTATACTGCTACATCTACTTTTAATTTTGATGGAATTGTAAAATAACCTCCAACTTCGTAGTTATCAAACTTCGCTGGTTTTAAATCGAAAATTGTAGCACCTGTACTACTATTTCTACTATTTCTGAATAATGTTGATGTTTGCGGTTGTGTAAACCCTTTTGAGTAATTGCTATAGAAACCTAAGTTTTTATTCACGTTATAGTTTAGTCCAAATTTTGGTGCTACACTACTATAATTTACCTTAGTATCTACAACTCCTGCCTGACTTTCAATTAAATTATTGTAATCGTAACTAAACTCATCGAAACGAACAGCTGCTGTAACTTTTAAAGCTTCAATTGGTGAAATTTCGAACTGTGCATATCCTGCATAATTAAAAATATCAGCATTATAATTTAAAATGTAATCTCCAGAATTTATTGTAAAATCGATGTTCTTTCCTGTTTGTGTATCTACAACCACGTCTACAGTTTCTGCAACATAATCTTGCGGAGAAAAATCTGCTGTCGCTCCTACCACTAAAGAAGCATCTTTAAAGTTGAAATCTAATTTATGCTGAACTAAACCAACATAACTTCTAAATTGATTTGAATTAATTTCACCCGAACCTGTTCCTGTTAATTGGCCCATGTTTCTATCTTGACGAACTCGATACGATGGAAGTTGATTCATGATGTTGTTTCTGTAAATAAAGTTTACAGAAGTTTTATTACGATCGTTCCAAACTTTCTCTAAAGTAGATCTAAAACGTAATGCTTGTGCTTCACGTTCAGTAAATGTTTGATCACTTTCGTAATTCCCAGCTAAAAAGTTTTGTTCAGAAATAGAACCAGTCATATCTGATCTGTAATCGATAAAACTTACCGAGTTTATCCAACGTAAAGTTTCTGAGAAGTTATTTTCGTTCTTAAATGTGATGGCAAATTTCTCATAATCTGAATGCCCAACAGGACCATTATTTCTTTGAATATAATGTCCACCAACATAAAATCCATATTTCTCATTCGCTGTTGTAGAAGCTTCTGCCTCATATCTTGTAATTCCAAGATCGTTTCCTTGAATACTTACAGAACCTCCAAAATCTTTTCTAGGCGATTTTGTAATAAAGTTAAAACTTCCACCGATAGCTTCACTTCCATAAATACTAGAAGCCGGACCTTTTAAAACTTCTACTTTTTCGAAAGTAGTATTGTTCATTTCCAATAATGCATTATGATTAAACACAGCTACAGGACGAATTGGTAATCCGTCTTCAACATATAAGAATAAAGATCTTGTTGAAATAGGAGAACGAACTGCCATAAAATGTTGTTCGTTACTCGCAGCTTTTGAAGAACTCATAAAAACTCCAGGAACTTGATTTACTAATTGTTCAATTCCAAAAGCTTTTGTTTCTTCAATTTGCTTACTTGTTAATACTCCAATAGAAGCAGGAACTTCTCTTCTTTGCTGAATTTCTCTACTCGCCGATACAATAACTTCATCTAAGTTTTGAAGATTTTCTTGTAAAATAATCGTATTAAATTCTGATGATAATTTGACCACTTTAGTAGCAAAACCAACCATCGAGATTTTCACTTGATTATCGTTAAGTTTAATCATAAATCCACCTTCATAATCTGTAGCAACTCCTCTTTTTGAGTTTTTTACTGAGATTACTGAAGCTCCAAAAATCGGATTTTGATTTGCGTCTACTACTTTTCCTTTATATATTTTTTGTGCTGAAATATTTGCACAAGCTAATACTAACCCTAGAAATAGGATTATTACTTTATTATTCATTTTGATGTAATTTCTTTGAGTTTTTTAACTTATAATGAGTATTGAAGTCCGAAAGTTAATGTCTCGTTTCTCTCTAATTGAATTCCGTTTGGCTTTTGGAATAATGGCTGCGCATATTCGAATCCAAATCGTACATTTTTAAATCTTCCTTCAGGAATATAAATGTTAAACCCAAGTCCTCCATTAATATATTGACCACCAGAATTTGCAGTATCTGCAGTAGTTACCATCATCGGATTTAAATTCGGATTTGTTCCATTAATTCGTTCTTCAGCAACTACTTCTCCTCTAGCAGAAAAACTTAGCCACTCTGTAGTTTTGTATGCAAACCAAGAGTTTAAATTATAGCGGTTCCCTAAAGAATAATCGAAATCGTTTCTTCCAAAACGATACAATCCTTTTAACTGTGTTCCCCAAGAAAAGTTATTGGTTTGACCTAAATATATTAATCCTAATTCTGTATCAAAAGTTCCACTACCGATTTGCATTGGATAAGGCAATTGTATTTCGTTTGGAGCAGACATTGGTGTAACATCTTTTGCTTCTAAAGTTCCTGTAGGAATTGATAAACCAACGTTTGCATGTAACGATTGACGATCTTTATTGATGAATTTATATAAAGCTCCGATTTTAATATCTCCAAAACCAGAAGAAGCTGTAGAAAATTGATTCGTCATTCCTGTTGGCATACGCATTTGTAAATCCATTTCATTTTGCATGTACATTGCCATAGCCATCACTGTGATTTTATCAGTTACACCGTACATTACTCCGATCATATGCATATCCATTGGCATATTAAGTGGTGTTACCATGTAACCACGATTATGAGCTGCTGTATTAGAAATATCTGAAGTTCCGTCTAATAAACCTTCCATATTCATTCTCATGTATCTGTAAGAGAACATTACATCACCTTTTCCGTGATAATGATCTCCCATGACAGAGATTGGTGCATGACCATCAGGTCTTCCTGCTGTCCATAAATTTTCTTTTTCTTGTGCGTATGTATTTACCATTGCTATTAACGAAATAGCAATAATCATTAATTTGTTTTTCATCGATTATAATTTTTGATTTCTGAATTTTAAAATTGAATCTGTTCAGAAATCTGTATGAATAGTAAACTCTCACGATATCGGAAAGAATAATAATTCATATTAATGTTTATTTATTAAATATGTGTTTCTTGATTGATAGTAATATCAATCTTAAAAAGATGTAAGTCCGTTATCGAACTTCTTGAAAAATAAATTATGCAGTGGGTGGATGAAAAACTGAAGGATGAAATAAAAACTTATAGTTTTTGTGGTAACCGAAGTTAGCTTTTTGTTTTTGCTGATAATCATCTCTTTTCTTTACTTCTAATACAGAAACAAAACCTATTGGATATTCTTCCATAGCTATTCGTAAAGAATTGAAATCATCTTCTTGTTGTTGCTTAAGCTTTTTCATTAATTGACATTTACCTTTACAACTAAGTTCTGGTTTGTCTTTGTTAATACATAAAACTTTAGCAATGTAATCGTAATTAATTGCGTACTCTACAAAAGGAGCTATTGGTCGCAACATTGCAATTAAATACAATAGTACAAAGAAATATGTTGTTAATTTTAACTTCAAAAAAAAGCTTATTTATCGGCTTGCAAAGGTAAATCAGTTTTAAAACAACAGCAATTAAATTTCACTATTTTTATTGAAAAACAGGCTCTTTTACTATCGTTATTTCTTTAACAGAATTATTATGTTTTATCTTAACTTTTAAAGAATCTGATGTGTTTTTTTTATTTCTGTATTCACAAAGTGCTTTTTCTGAATTCATTGATTCTTCGTTGTATGATAAAACCTCTGCATTTAAAGGAATTTTCATTTTATCAGCTGAAGAATTCTCTAGAATACTTTTTACGATCAGTTTATTACTTTCTTCATAGAATTTTGTTCCTAAACCAGTAGATTTCCATATAAAATTCGGAATACTATCATAAGGTTCTAAAATCATTTTCTTTGATTTCCAGCTTAGTGTTGTCTTGTACTTTTTGAAAAAACCTAATCCCAACAAATTAGCTGAAGTTGGAGACATAAGAGCAGGAATTTTTTGAATGTTGAACGGAGTTTTTTTGAAATATAAAGAATCTAAAAGTACTAGTTTTTCTGTATCACTAGATTTAGATTCTCCACCTAAACCTTCTGAACTTCGTCCAAGATATTTTCTGGTTTGTAATTTTAAAGAATCCTTTAACACTGATTTTTCTACTAAAGAAAGCACACCATTGTTTCCTAAATCTACAATTACTGACTTCGATTTCTCTTCTTTTGATAGCTGAATTGATGTTCTGATATGAAAACTAGATTTATTCACATGTAATGGAATTTCTATTTTGTTTTCATTGAATTTCAAATCATTTAAAGATTGTGTTATTGTTATTTGCTGATTTTCAAAATCTATTTGCCAGTCTACGTTTTTCATGGTTCCATTACCAATTAAACCATAAATTTCATCGGTACAATTAAAATTAAAACCAAGTTCTTTAAAGTTCAGGTTTTCAATACGCATTTGACCAATTTCAATTGCGTCTACTTTTTTAACACTCGCTAAGAAAAAGTTGCCTGTTGCTCCTCTACCTATCATTTTTCCGTTTGATTCTAACTCAAACTCATTTGAATGATGTTTAAAAATAAAGTTAGAAGCTCCACTATCCAAAATAAAAGGATATGCTTTTTTATTGTTATCAAACTTTACATCAATAAGTATATGTCCGGATATTGAATAATAAAACGGAATTGTAATGGATTTTTTTTCTCCAAAATATAATTCTCCTTCACTTAACTTTTTCTGTTGTTGTAAAAAATAATATAAACTTATTCCTCCTAAGAGAATAATGATTCCTATTAATGATGATATTATAATTATAATTCTTTTTAGCATAGTGTTTGTTTAGTGGGAAGTTTAAGAGAAATCTGGACTATAAACTTCATATTCGAATTGAAAATATTCTTCAAGAAAAGCAACTACTTGATTTGCTTTTTCTTCATCATCTAACGAAACCAAAACATCTTTAGTAGTATGTTTTTCATTCAACAACGTTACATCTGATCTTAAATAAGTTAAAGAAGCGTCTGGATTTGCCACTGAAAACCAAGCCATTTTTTGACTTCGTTTGAATTTTAAAATAGAAACTTTAGATTTCTGATTTAAGTCCATTTTCTTTTTCTGTAATAATTTATCAAACAAGAAAGTTCCTTGATACAGATTATTGTTTTCCTTTACGATACCCTTTTTTAGAAATACAGAACATATAACACTAATAAGAAGTAAAATGAAAAATATTAAAAGTGCATTAGTTTTAAAATATGACTCTAATGTTGTGATTTTATAAATTATTATCAATACTGGTATTCCTAAGGAAAGAAGTACATGAAGTTTTTGATGAGTTGTAAACTTACTTTCTAAAATTAATCTTTTCATAGTTGTTTTTTAAATAGCTTTTGATTTCTGTAATAAGTAGATTAATTTCCTCATTTCGTTACAAATAAAGTTTTATTTTAATTTATTCTAAATAAATAATTATATTTGCAGCGAATTTACAGAAAGAATGATTGTTTTTTACATACATAAAAAAGAAATAGTTAAGACACTAAATCAAATTAGTGCCTGTAGTACAGCTTGTGCTAGTAACTGTTTAAAACCTAAAAGCAAGTGTTGTAATAAGTATAAGAAAAAAGGCATCAACTGTAAGCGATGCCCTTTAAGTTTTGATATTAAGATAGCTTCTTAATTATTCTGCTTTCAATAAAAAATAATTTCTTCTTCCTCTTTGAAGAATTACATATTTATCAGCTATCAAATCATTAGAAGTAATTTTGTAATCTTCTTTAACCTTTACTTTATTTACAGCTATCGAGTTTTCTTTTAGTGCTCTTCTAGCATCTCCATTTGATTTTAAGAACTGCGTTTTTGCAGCTAGTGCGCCAATCATATCTAAACCAGCTTCAATTTCAGCTTTCTCGATAATCGCTTGAGGTACACCTTCAAAAATATCTAAAAACGTTTGTTCATCTAAACCTTTTAAATCTTCATCTGTAGATTTCCCAAATAAAATATTAGAAGCAGTAATTGCTTTGTCTAACTCTTCTTTAGAGTGCACAAAAGTAGTAACCTCTTCTGCTAATTTCTTTTGTAAAGCTCTTTGGTGTGGAGCTTCTTTATGCTCTTCTATTAAATTGTCAATCGTTTCTTTATCTAAAAACGTAAATATTTTAATATACTTTTCAGCATCTACATCTGTAGTATTTAACCAAAACTGGTAAAACTTGTATACTGAAGTTTTACTAGCATCTAACCAAACATTTCCACCTTCGGTTTTACCAAATTTAGAACCATCTGCTTTTGTAATTAATGGACAAGTCATCGCAAATGCTTTTGCTTCTTCTCCTGGGTTCATTCTTCTTACTAACTCGGTTCCTGTAGTAATGTTCCCCCATTGATCTGAACCTCCCATTTGTAAAGCACATTTATGTGTTTTATGTAAATGGTAAAAATCGTATCCTTGAATTAATTGATATGTAAATTCAGTAAATGACATTCCGCTACCAGCTTCACCAGAAATTCTCTTTTTTACAGAATCTTTAGCCATCATGTAGTTAACAGTAATTCTCTTACCTACGTCTCTAGCAAATTCAATAAAAGAAAAATCTTTCATCCAATCGTAATTATTCACTAAAACTGGAGCATTTTCTTGTTCACTATTAAAATCTAAAAAACGTGCTAAAGTTGCTTTAATACCTGCTACATTCTTTGCTAACGTTTCTTCATTTAGTAAATTTCTTTCATCAGATTTACCAGAAGGATCACCAATCATTCCTGTAGCTCCACCAACTAAAGCAATAGGTTTATGTCCTGCTTTTTCTAAGTGCACTAATAAAATAATAGGTACTAAACTTCCTATATGAAGTGAATCGGAAGTAGGATCGAACCCAATATAGGCACTTGTCATTTGTTTTTGAAGTTGTTCTTCTGTTCCTGGCATAATATCGTGGATCATTCCACGCCACTCTAGTTCTTTTACTAAATTTTCAGTCATTGGTGTAAATTACTTTGAAAAGACAAATATACCATTTACAAAATTTTAATTTCATAAGAATCTGTATAAACCATTGTATTAATTTATGTTTTTAAACCTTAAGAAAAAATTAATGTTTCTTTTATGTGACTTCTTCTATTTTTTATGGTCTAAAAATTAAATTTGACACATAAAATAAAATTTAGAGAAATGAAAAACATACTTAAATTCCCGTTATTTTTAGCTTTAATTACGAATTTATTTATTTTAACGAGCTGTGGTAGTGAGGAAATTATTGACCCAGAACCAGTTGATCCACCAGCGGCAGTAACTACATATTCTGCTAGATTATTAGCAGCTCCATTAGGTGATGAAACTTCATCTACATTTATGACTTTTTACAACAATAGTATTCATAAAATTAGTGAGGCCTCTACAACAGGAAGCACTTGGGATTTTGGTTATTTCTATGGTACTACAAGAAAGGCTTCTTTTGCTTCTGTAAAAAATTATCCAACAGATGTTTTTGATTTAACAGCTATTGCAGATGCAGATAAAAAAGAGTGTTTCTTTGCTAAATCTACTGTTTTAACGGCTGCTGATTTTGATGCGATTACTTTAGAATCTGAATTAAACAGCGTTGCTAAACCAACAACACAATCTGTTACTGAATTAAGTGTTGGTGATATTATTGAGTTTCAAGATTCTTACGAGAATAAAGGACTTATTAAAATTACTAGAATTGTAGAAGGTAATGGATCGAATGGACAAATAGAATTTGATGTTAAAATTCAAATAAATAATATTCCTGTTCAATCATAACAACAAATCATTATAAAATTTAAAGGTTGCTTTTAGGCAACCTTTTTTTTTATCCATATTTTTGAATTATGATTTTAGTTACTGGAGGAACAGGTTTGGTAGGATCTCATTTATTATATTTTCTTTCTACAGAAAATGATAATATCACTGCTATTTATAGATCAAAAGAAAAGATAGCTGCTACTAAAAAAGTGTTTTCTTATTACACTGAAAACTCTAATGAATTATTTGAAAAGATTCATTGGATTCAGGCAGATATTACAGATATTCCTTCTTTAGAAAAAGTATTCTCAAAATCTTACACCTATGTTTATCATTGTGCTGCGTTAGTTTCTTTTGATCCAAAAGATTATAAGCAAATGAGAAAAGCAAACATTGAAGGAACTGCTAACTTGGTTAACTTTTCAATAGATAACAACATACATAAATTTTGCTTTGTTAGTTCCATAGCTGCTGTTGGAGATGCTATTAATAATGGAATTGTAAATGAAGAAAATGAATGGATAGACACAAAAGATAAACACGGTTATGCCATTAGTAAATATGGTGCAGAAATGGAAGTTTGGAGAGGAAGCCAAGAAGATATGAATGTCGTAATTGTAAATCCTGGTGTTATTTTAGGAAGCGGTTTTTATACAGAAGGATCTGGTAAAATGTTTACCCAAGTACATAAAGGATTAAAATTTTATTCTGAAGGCGTTACTGGCTTTGTTGGTGTAAAAGATGTTGTTAAAGCCTTAATAGAACTAGCTAATTCAGAGATAATAAACGAACGTTTTATTTTAGTTTCTGAAAATAAATCTTTTAAAGAAATTTTTCAAAGCATCGCTACCAATTTTAAGGTTAAAAAACCTAGCATTAGAATTACCCCATTCGTGACTTCTATTGCTTGGAGAATAGACTGGTTACTTACTTTATTCACAAGAAAACAACCTTTTTTAACAAAAAATTCTGCTCGTTCGGCTCATAACAAGGAATACTATAGTTCAGAAAAGATTATGAGTAATTTAGATTTCAATTTTGAACCTATTGAAAAAGTAATTGAAGATGTTTGTACTGACTATTTGAAATAATGACAGTTTAGATCAAAGATTTACTCATCTTCGATTTACTCATCTTCATATTGAATTTTTGGGCTATCTTTTTTAATCTTGACTCCTTTTTTAACTTCAATTGAATCTTTAATCTTCAACTTACTTTTCTTAATTGAATCTCTTTTGTTTTTCTCAAGTTGATACACACTTGCCTTAGCTTCTAAACTTCTCCTTACATCTTTAAGTAATTTATCATACTCATCAATTTTAGAAGTATAAAATGTGTTACTTTGTTCAAAGCGAAGACTATCTATTTTATATTTGTCATACACCAATTGCATGTAATTTAAATCTCTTTTTTGATCTAAATTTTTTATTGGCTTTGCAGCAGCAGCAATATGCATATCAGTTAGTAAAGAAACCATAGAATCTCTAGGAATTAAATTATCAGGTTCCTTATATATTGTGTTTCCTGTACACGCTAAACACAAACTAACACATAAAACAAATAGAATTAAGTTTTTCATTTACCTTTCAAACAATAAACGTTGACCTTTAATTTCTTCATTAAACACACCATTATCATACATTAAATTACCGTTTACAAACGTATGCGTTATTTTAGATGATAACGTAACACCTTCAAAGGGAGACCAACCACATTTATATAATACATTATCTCTAGAAACTTCCCAAGGATCATTAGGATCTACAAGTACAATATCTGCGTAATAACCTTCTTTAATATAACCTCTTTTTTCAATTTGAAAAAGAATAGCAGGATTATGACACATTTTTTCTACAACTTTTTCTATTGAAATTACTCCTTCTTTTACTTTTTCAAAAAGAGCAACTACTGCATGCTGAACTAATGGTCCACCACTTGGAGCTTTTGTGTATACATTTGATTTTTCCTCTAAAGTATGAGGCGCGTGATCTGTGGCAATTACATCAATTCTGTCATCTAACAAAGCTTTCCAAAGCCCGTCTTTATCTTGTTGTGTTTTTACCGCAGGATTCCATTTAATGTGTGTTCCCTTTCTATCATAATCTGCATCTGTAAACCATAAATGATGTATACATACTTCAGCAGTAATTTTCTTATCTTTTAGAGGAGTATCATTTCTAAAAAGCTCTGTTTCTTTAGCTGTTGATAAATGAAAAACATGTAATCTTGCACCTGTTTTCTTTGCTAATTCAATAGCTTTTGATGATGATAAATAACATGCTTCTTCACTTCTAATAATTGGATGAAATTTTACAGGAATATCATCTCCATATTTTTCTTTAAACTCAGCAGTATTTTTTCTAATTGTTCCTTCATCTTCACAGTGTACAGAAATTACCATATCTGTTGATGAGAATATTTTTTCTAAAACCTCTTCATTATCTACCAACATGTTTCCTGTTGAAGAACCTAAGAATAATTTAATTCCAGCAACATTTCTAGGGTTTGTTTTTAATAACTCTTCAAGGTTATCATTTGTTCCTCCAAACATAAACGAGTAATTTGCATATGAAGTTTTACTCGCTATTTCGAATTTATCTTCTAATAGTTCTTGCGTTGTAGCTTGAGGAGATGTATTTGGCATTTCTATAAAAGAAGTAATACCTCCAGCTACAGCTGCTTTACTTTCTGTGGCTATATTCGCTTTATGAGTTAATCCTGGCTCACGAAAATGAACTTGATCATCAATCATACCTGGAATTAAGTATTTTCCTTTAGCATCAATTATAATTTCATCACCCGATGGCGTTATACTTTCAGCAATCTTAGCAATAAGTTCATCTTTTACTAATACATCACCTGTAAACACTTGGTTTTCGTTTACAATTTTTGCGTTTTGGATTAAGTATGATTTTTTCATTTTATTTTGGTAAGCCTTTTAATCTCATTTTTATTACTCCAAATAAAGCTTCAGAAACAATTCCTCCACTCATTTTAGATTCTCCTAAAGTTCTATCTGTAAAAATCACAGATACTTCGTTGATTTTAAATTTATGTTTCCATGCTTTGTATTTCATTTCTATTTGAAAAGCATATCCTACAAATTTAATTTTGTCAAGTTTTATCGTTTCTAACACATTTCTCGACCAGCAAACAAAACCAGCTGTAGTGTCGTGAACAGGAATTCCTGTTACAAATCTCACATATTTAGATGCAAAGTAAGAAAGTAACACTCTATTCATTGGCCAATTTACCACATTAACTCCTACAGAATAACGTGAACCAACTGCAACATCTCCACCATCTATAGCACAAGAATTATACAATCGAATTAAATCTTTTGGATCATGAGAAAAATCTGCATCCATTTCGATTAAATACTTGTAATCTTTTGCTAATCCCCATTTAAAACCATGAATATAGGCAGTTCCTAACCCATTCTTTCCTTCACGCTTCTCTATAAATAATTGATTTGGAAACTCAGCTTTTAAACTTTCTACTATGGTAGCTGTTCCATCTGGAGAATTATCATCTACAACTAGAATATCGAAAACTTTTTCTTGATCGAAAGTAGCTCTTATGATCGCTTCGATATTTTCTTTCTCATAATAAGTAGGGATTATGACTAGTGTGTCAGACATCAAACTTTATTTCGTTAAAAACTTGGACAAAGATAAACTAATTTATTACTAATTTTGTGTTAATTGAACTTCTTAAATCTTTATGGAAATATTGCAAAGAAATTTCGTGTCAACCGACTGGATCACACTAGTGTTTTTAGCTGGATTGGTAATGATTGCTTTAATGAAATTATACAAACCCCAATTGCTTTTGGGATATTCTATTGCTTTTTTCTCTCAAGGTTTTATTGAAAGTCGTTCAAGTAAAAACCCCTCTGTTTTCACAGTATTTCATGTATTAATATTCTTATTTAGCTTACTTATATATTCGCTTTCCATACATTTATTACTAGCGAATAATATTGCTGGTTTTAATCTTTCTTTTTTATACACATTCCTTTTTGTTACTGGCTTTATATTAACAAAATACATCTTAGTAAAATTAATTGTTTTAACACTAGATATTGAAGAAGATACACGGTACTTTTTATTTTCTAAAACAGGATATTTATATGCAATTAGCCTCTGGTTGTATCCTATTTTGGTATTGTATCAATATTGGTATTCTAATAGTAGAGTTTTAATTATTTATATGCTTTTACTATTGGCTTTTAGGGGATTTTTAATTGCTAAAAACAACAAAAAGCTGATTTTTAATCACTTCTTCTATTTTATTTTGTACTTTTGCACCCTCGAATTAGCTCCTTTGCTAATAATTTATAAAACAACAACTATATAAAGAGAGTTTTATGAAAGTGAAAACGATTTTAGTGTCTCAACCAGCACCAAAAACTGAGACATCACCTTATTTTGATTTAGCTGAAAAACAAAAAGTAAAAGTTGACTTTCGTTCATTTATTCATGTAGAAGGAATTCCTGTAAAAGAAGTAAGAGCGCAAAAAATAGACTTAAGTAACTTTACTGCTATCATTTTAACTAGTAGAAATGCAGTTGATAATTTCTTTAGAATTGCTGAAGAAATGCGTTTTACTGTACCAGACAGCATGAAATATTTCTGCCAGTCTGAAGCTGTAGCATACTACTTACAAAAATACGTAGTATACCGTAAGCGTAAGATTTATGTTGGAACTAGAACTTTCCCAGAATTATGTAAATTAATAAAAAAGCATAAAGATGAGAAATTCTTATTACCATCATCTGAAAAATTAAAATCATTAATTCTAACTTACAAATTTCTAAAATTCTTAACTTATCAATCTTAAAAAAATTAAAATCTTTATTTCTAACTACCAAATTTCTA
>ERZ1740052.117-NODE-117-length-27258-cov-6.383634_pt1 | contig 27258 bp, 25 predicted proteins | sample MGYA00581750_ERZ1740052 | MGnify/ENA primary metagenome ERZ1740052 (study PRJEB43018, sample SAMN04849743) | marine metagenome | isolation source: floating plastic debris | place: Pacific Ocean | collected 2008-08-30 | study: EMG produced TPA metagenomics assembly...
CTATATAATATATCTTCGCTCTTTAAAATACGATAGCTTAAGTTTGGTTTGTAAAAAGACTTCTTAAAAAGAATAGGTTCTTTTAAATGTAATGTACTATCTATATCTACTAAAACTTTTTTGGTAGCTGTAGCAGTTAACGCTATAATTGGTGTTTCGTTCTTAAGTTCTTTTAAAATAGATAATTCTGCGTACGATGGTCTAAAATCATGTCCCCATTCAGAAATACAGTGAGCTTCATCAATAGCGAAAAAAGAAATTGGTAATTGTTTTATTTTTTCTTGAATGAATTTAGATTGGATTCGTTCTGGGGATAAGTATAAAAATTTATAATTTCCAAATTTAAGATTATCAAAAATACGAACGACTTCATCTTGAGAACTTCCAGCAGGAATATGAAAAGCTTTAATACCTTTAGCATCTAAACTATTAACTTGATCGTTAATTAACGCAATAAGAGGAGAAACTACAATACAAATACCTTCTTTTATAAGTGCAGGAATTTGATAACATATTGATTTTCCTCCACCAGTAGGAAGTAAGGCAATTGTATCTTTATCATTTAAAACAGATTCAATTATTTCTAATTGTTGAGTTCTAAATGTATCAAAACCCCAATATCTTTTTAATATATCTACTGGGCTATTCACGATTTAAATATTATCCAAGATAAAGAAGCATCTGTTTCTAACACTATCAAAAGGAACATTTATAATTTCATAACCTAAATCTGAATACGCCTTATTTAAAAACATACTGATTTTTTCAGCTTGTTCAAAAGTTTCATAACGTTCATTATCAGATTTGTAAATGTCTTTCCAAGGTAAGAATTGAAATATTTTGGTATATCTATACTTTTCGCTTTTTTGTAAAAAAACTTCAGGTACTTCAGTATTAAAATATTGTAAATAAGCATGAACACTAGGAATTCCTCTATCAAAAAAAACAATTTCTTTGCTAGAATTATCTGCATTTATGTATTGTTTTTCTCTACCTTCAAGTAATTTATAACTAAACAAAAGAGGGTCTGTAAGAAAAAGTTGATCGATACCTTGTTCTTGTGCTTCTCTAGTTACTTCTCTAGAAACTTCAGGCATACATTTGTAACCTCTTCTTTTTAAGTATCTTAAAACAGAGGATTTTCCTGTACCTGGTCCGCCAATAAAAACAATTTTTTGTTGCATGACGCAAAAATACTAGATTCGGCAGTTATATATAATAAATAGTGTAATTTTGTGTTCAATTTTTATAATGAAGGTGTAGCTAGAACACAAGCTTAAATTAATTTACGTAATTAAACTATGTCTGATAGAGAAGCATTTTATGCAAATTTGAAAGAAAAATTAAACGAAACAACTAAATTTCCTACCAAATATTTATATAAATTTATAGTTCCTAGTGAAGACAAGAAAGTGGAACAAGTTCAAGATATTTTTAACAAAGGTGGTGCTGTAATCAATACTAGGAAATCTAGATCGGGAAAGTATACGAGCGTATCTATTCACTTGAACGTTTCTAGCGCAGATGAAGTAATCTCTTATTATCAACAAGCCGAAAAAATAGAAGGCATTATATCATTATAAAACCTTATGAAAACTACTCTTATTACCACGATTTCACTCTTTATTTCTTGTTTTCTTTTTGCACAAAAAGATGAAGTTCTTTTAACGATAAACGATGAACCAGTTTATGTTTCTGAGTTTAAAAGAGTTTATGAGAAGAATTTAGATCAGATTAAGGAAGAAGAAAAAGATGTAGATAAAAATTTGAATCTTTTCATTAATTACAAGTTAAAACTAATTGATGCTTATAAGTTAAAATTAGATACCTCTAAAACATATAAGAATGAATTAAGTTCATACAAGAATCAGTTAATGACACCTTATCTTCATGATGATGAGTTCAAACAAAAAATGGTAAAGGAAGCTTATGATAGAACTGTTGAAGAAGTTAGAGCCAGTCATATTTTATTAGCTTATCCTAAAAAAGGTAAAAAAGATTCTATCGCTTTAAAGAAAAAACTAGAAGAAATAAGAAAACGAATTTTAAACGGTGAAGCTTTCGATAAGGTAGCTAAAGAAGTTTCTAGTGATCCTTCAGCAAAAATTAATGGAGGAGATTTAGGGTATTTTTCAGCATTTAGGATGGTATATCAATTTGAAGATGCAGCATACAAAACTAAAGTTGGAGAGGTTTCTAAACCTTTTGGAACTAGATTTGGATATCATATTTTAAAAGTTACCGATAAAAGAAAGTCTAGAGGAGAAGTTGAAGCAGCACATATTTTAATACGTAATACTGAAGCAAAAGGAAAAGCGAAAGTAGATTCTATTTATCAACAATTAATAGGTGGAGCTAATTTTGAGGATGTAGCAAAAAAATATTCCGAAGATAAAGGTTCTGCAAATTATGGAGGAAAATTACCAAGATTTGGTTCTGGTAGAATGGTATTGCCGTTTGAGAATGCCGTAATGGACTTACAAAAAGAAAATGAAATAAGTAAACCTTTTAAAACTCGTTTTGGATGGCATATAGTTAAGTTGTTAAAAAAGTATCCGGTTAAATCTTTTGATGAAGTGAAAGAGGATTTACAGCGTAAAATAAGAACAAGTAACAGAGGTAACCTATCTACACAACGTTTAATTAAGAAATTAAACAAAGATTACCAACCTACAGAGAATAAAAGTATGATTGAAAAAGTAGCAGCTAAAAAAGTCTTGACTAAAGAAGATTCTGTAGCTACAGTATACACTGTTCAAAACAAAAAATATGCATTAACTGAGTTTTTAGATTATGCAAAGAACAAGAGGTATTTATCTACAGAAGAATTGTGGTCTAAATTTAAAGATCAAGAAATATTAAGTTATTACAAAAATAATCTTGGAAATATATTTCCTGAATATAAAAACACACTTCAAGAATATAAAGATGGATTATTATTATTTGATTTAATGCAATTAAAAGTTTGGAATAAGTCTCAAAGTGAGAGTGAAGAACTTTTAGCCTTTTTCGACAAAAACAAGAAAAATTACAAAAGTGAAGACCTAGAAAAGGTTAGAGGAGAGGTTATTAATGATTATCAAAAATATTTGGAAGATACTTGGATTGATAACTTAAAGTCTTCAAACAAGGTAAAGATCAATAAAAGAGTACTTAAAAGAGTTAAAAAAGCTTATAAACAATAAATTATATTAGTGAAGAAGGTCATTTTTACATTTTGTTTTTTAGCATTTCTATCATGTGATAAAATAAAAGAGTTTATCTCTACTGATACCGATAGTGATAATGAGCCAGTAGTTGCTTCTGTAGGAGAAGTAAACTTGTACTTATCTGATGTAGCTAATGTTGTGCCGAGAGGAACTTCTAAAAATGACAGTTTAGTTTTAATTAAAAGTTACATAAATACTTGGGCTAAAGAGCAATTGTTGTTAAAAAAAGCTGAAGAAAATATTTCTGATGTTAATAACAAACAAATTAATGAGCTCGTAAAAAATTACAAAGAAAGCTTATATATAAATGGCTATAAGGAAACTTTGATAAATCAACAGCTCGATACTATTATTTCTGAACAATCAATTCAAAAATACTACACAAATAATAAGGATAACTTCAGATTGAATGAAGAATTACTTCAGCTAAAGTATATTTATTTTGGTAAAGATTTTTTAGATAAAAAAGAAGCGATAAAAAAGTTTCAATCTACTACAGTAGAGGATTTAGAAGATTTAGAAAACCTAACGATTAATTTTAAAGATTATATGTTGAGAGATTCATCTTGGGTAAGCTATGATGATGTTTTGTTAAAAATCCCGCCATTTAGATATGAATCGAAAGAAAAACTGTTAAAAAAATCCAAATTCATTCAGAAAGAAGATAGTTTAGGAGTATATTTGGTCGCTGTGAATAATGTGCTAAAGAGAAACGAGATTGCTCCTTTGAGTTACATTAGAAGTAATATAAAACAACTTATTTTACATAAACGTAAGATAGAATTAGTAAGAGAGATAGAAAAAACGTTGATTAATGATGCAATTAAAAACAATGAATTTAAAGAGTATTAGTATTGTAATGATCTTAGGATTAGCTCCAATTTTTGCAGGAGCTCAAAAGAATAAGATAGATGGTGTAGCAGTAGTCGTTGGTAAGAATGTTGTTTTAGATTCAGATATTGAAAAGTTTAAAAAAGAGATTGAAACACAGAGTGAAGGAAAAATAAAAATTACTGATTGTCAAATGTTAGAGCAATTGATGGATCGTAAGTTACTTGCTCATCATGCTGTTGTGGACAGTGTTACTGCATCAAAAGCTGAAATTGACGACAGAGTAAAAAGAACTCTAGATTTCTTTACAAGACAATATGGTGATGAAAAGAAAGCTATTGCTGCTTATGGATTTAATGACAAAGAAGATTTAATTAAGGAGCTTGAGCGTGTTCAAAAAGAAGAAATCTTAATTGAAAAAGAACAACAAAAAATTACTGGTGATGTAGATTTAACTCCAGAAGAAGTTCGTTTATATTTTAATGGTTTAAAAGAAAAAAATGAATTACCTGAATTTCCAGCAGAAGTAGAATTAGCACAGATAGTTTTAAAAGCTGAACCAACTAAAGAAGAAAACGAGAGAATTATAGCTAAGCTTAACGAGATTAAGAAAGACGTAGAAGAGAATGATGCGAGTTTCAGATTAAAAGCAATTGTAAATTCAAATGATCCTTCTGTTGCAAGAAATGGTGGTAATTTAGGAACAATTACAAAAGATACTCAATTTATTAAAGAATTTAAAGAAGTTGCTTTTTCTTTAGATGAAGGTCAAATTTCTGAGCCATTTAAATCTATTTTCGGATATCATATTATTTTACTACACAAAATTAAAGGTAATGGTAGAGAAGTTTCACACATTGTTATGAAACCTGAAATTGAAGAGAGTAAATTAAAAGATGCGAAAGAAAAATTAGAAAAACTTAGAAAAGATATTATCGCTGGAGAGTTAACTTTCGAAAAGGCAGTTGATGATCATTCACAAGATGATGAAACAAAAAACAGTGGAGGATTAATATTAAATCCATACACAGGAGAGTCTACTTTCGATTTAACAAGAATGGATCCTGCTTTATATGGTAGAATTAACGAGTTACAAAAAGGAGAATTCTCTGAAGTTTTTTATGACGAAACAAGAGCAGGAGAGAAAATGTATAAATTATTATACATGAGAAATAGAACAAATACGCATAAAGCTGATTTAGTAGATGATTATGTTAAAGTTCAGAAATTAGCTCTAGTAAAGAAAAAAGAAGAAACAATTGCTAAATGGTCAAAAGACAAAATTTTAGAAACTTATGTTAAGATTGGAAGTGATTACAAAAAATGTACTTTTAAATCTAACTGGAAAAAAGAAAATCAATAATGTCAGACGTTGCTGCAGTTAATAATTTAGTAACTAAATATCAACAGTTACAGCAAGAAATAGGTAAAGTAATTATAGGTCAAAAAGAAGCCGTTAATTTCTCATTACTATCTATTTTTTGTGGTGGTCATTCACTTTTAATTGGTGTACCAGGATTAGCAAAAACTTTATTAGTAAATACAATATCAGATGCATTAGGGTTGAATTTTAATAGAATTCAGTTTACTCCAGATTTAATGCCTTCAGATATTTTAGGTAGTGAAATCTTAGATGAAACTAGAAAGTTTAAGTTTATTAAAGGGCCAATATTTTCTAATATCATTCTTGCAGATGAAATTAACAGGACACCACCAAAAACTCAAGCAGCTTTATTAGAAGCAATGCAAGAACGTTCTGTAACTATAGCTGGTCATCATTACAAATTAGATTTACCGTTTTTTGTATTAGCTACTCAAAACCCAATAGAACAAGAAGGAACTTATCCATTGCCTGAAGCTCAATTGGACCGTTTTATGTTTTCTATAAACCTAGATTATCCTTCGTTTGAAGAAGAAGTAGAAGTAGTAAAAAATACAACAACAACTAATGAGTTAAAAGTAAATGCTTTATTTAATGCTCAAGAAATTGTTGAGATACAAAAGTTAATTCGTAAGATACCTGTAGCAGATAATGTAGTAGAATATGCTGTTAGTTTGGTTGGAAAAACTAGACCTAAATCTGATAAAGCTACTGATTTAGTAAAAAAATATATTGATTGGGGAGCTGGTCCTCGTGCTTCGCAGAATCTAATTTTAGCAGCTAAGGCAAATGCAGCAGTTAATGGTAAATATTCACCTGATATTGAAGACGTACAAGCTGTAGCTGTACCAATTTTATCACATAGGGTTGTTAAAAATTACAAAGCAGAAGCTGAAGGAATTACTATAGATGAAATAATTACTTCTTTATTTTAATAAAGTATTCAGAAAGTAAAATTATAACACAAAAAACTCGGATGATTTCATCCGAGTTTTTTTATTTTGAGTATATAAAGTTTTATTTATTTCTTAATAAACTTTTTAATAAATGATCTTTGACCGTCATTTACTTCTAAGATATGTAAACCTTTAGATAAGTTACTAACATCAATGTTTTCATCTATTGTACCATTTAAAACTGTTTGACCAATAGTGTTAATAATCTTGAAAGAGGCATCTCTTTTATCCCTTAATGAGATTTTTAAGAAGTTAACAGCAGGATTAGGGTAAACTTTAGCATCAAAAATAGGAGCTTCATTACCTAATTCACCGTCAATGTCTATACTAGTTAACACTTCAGACGTTCTTGCGGCAGTACCAATATTTACAGTGTAATCTTCCACTTCTCCATAACTAAACGTTTCACACGCTGTTGGAGCTCCATTCCATTTCATAGAAACTCGCATTCTTGTATTTCCTAATTTAGCTGAACTAGGAATAGAGAAGTTGTATGATAAGTTACCAGAACTAGAAGAAGAACCAGTTACTAACTGTTCATTAGATTCGAATGTTCCATTTTGGTTTAAATCAATCCAAACACTCCAATATTCTGTATAAGAGGAGCTAACAAATCCTGCACTTACTACGATAGTATTGCTACCATAGTTCAAATTTCCTATTAAGTTGGTAAAGTCACCATATCCAGCATTTGCACCAGTATTATTAGTTATACCACCTATAGCTATATTGTCTATGTATTCATAGTTTACATTATTTCCTTTAGAATTACAATATGTTAGAATAGGAGTTGAAGGTAAAGTTGTCACATTAACAGTATTACTAGCAGATGATGTATTTCCAGCAGCATCTATAGCTCTAATAGAAAAACTATACGAAGTATCAGGATTTAAATTTATTGCATTATAACTTAATGTAGCAATTGTTGTAACTTTTGTAGATCCTCTATAAACCTCATAACCTGTAACACCTTTATTGTCTGTTGAAGCATTCCAAGATAGGCTTACAGAAGTTTCTGTAATGTTTGAAGTAGTTAATCCAGTTGGTGCTGTTGGTGCTTGAGTATCTGGAGCTTCTAATGTTGTTACATTAACAGTATTACTTGCAGAAGAAGTATTTCCAGCGGCATCTATAGCTCTTATAGAGAATGAATATGCAGTATTAGCATTCAAGTTTGTTACATTATAATTTAATGTTGTAACTGTAGTTAATTTTGTAGATCCTTGGTAAACATCATAACCAGTAACAGCTGTGTTATCTGTTGAAGCATTCCAAGCTAGACTAACAGAAGTTTGAGTTGTATTGGAAGCTGTAAGTCCAGATGGAGAAGTAGGTGCTTGTGTATCTGGAGTAGGTGTTGATCCACCATCTATAGTATGAGTTCCAAGATCAGAAATTGTATTTGAGCTTAAAGAATTCCATTCTGAAGTTGTATACGATGTATTAGGTGAAGTTACAGATGATTTACGTTGTAAAGTAACATCCTTACCAAAATTAGCACTGTTTGCAGGAGTACCAACAAGATCTATTAAAGAGTTATTTTTAAATAATGCAACAGCATCATTACCATTAAAATTCATTACTCCAGCACTAATAGTTTGATCAGCTTTACCTGTAATTGTACTAGAAGCACTCACATGAGCTACAACATAAACCTCACCATTAGCTAACTGTCCTGATAAATTTAAAGTACTTCCCAAAGAATTATCACCATTTGTAGTTTTTCTTAAAGAGTATCCAGATAAGTTTACAGTACTTCCAGTAAAATTAGCAATCTCTATAGCTTTATTAAAAGATGAACCTTCTACATATTCAGAAATTATTAATTCTGTAGTAGTTCCAGATCCTCCAGATCCACTAGAAGTAGTTGTAACATTTACTCCATTGCTATTAGCAGAAACATTACCTGCAGCATCAAAAGCTCTTACAAAGAAAGTATAAGCTGTTCCTGCTGTTAATCCAGTAACATTAAATGAAGTTGAAGTTGTTGTACCTATTTGAGTAGTTCCACTAAATATATTATATCCTGTAACTGCAATATTATCAGAAGAAGCTGTCCAAGCTAAGTCAGTAGTAGTTTGTGTTGTGTTAGATGTAATTAACCCGGAAGGATTCGTAGGAGCTTGTGTGTCGCTTCCTCCAGAATTACCAAATAAATCTTCTGCTTGTGGTCCTCCCCAAATTTGAGTAGCAAAAGCAGGATTGTCGATAAAAGGATTTCTATTTCCTTGTTCTTGTTCTAATATTGGATTTCTTTGTTTTTCTAAATCAGATACAGGATCTTCAGCATTCCACTGCAAAAACAGACTAATCATGTTTGGATCAGTAGCAACTGTAGTTCCAACTCCAACGTTAATAGGAAGCGATTGATTTCCGTAACGTATATACATGTACATCATCATTCTAGCAACATCTCCTTTCCATTCATCTCCTGGGTACCAGTTTCCTTGTGAAGTAATGTATGATGGAGTACCAGATCCTGCAGCAAATTTACGATTACTTCTCGAAGAATTTCTTTGAGCATCACAAGGTCTTAAGTTATGAGCATCAGCACCTGGACCAGATGTTCCTAAATTAGGGTTTGCTAGTGATTTAGAATATACATGTTCTCTATTCCATACGCCACTTCCTCCGCCATTATCATCTCTACCACGAGTTCTATCATTAGTAATATCAGAATCCGTATCATTCCAACCGTAAATTAAAAGTACTTTAGTTGGGTCAGTAGGGTCTAAATCAGTTTGTTTTAAAGCGTTCCAAACGCCTGGTGTATAACTTAAAAAGTTATTATGAGTACTGATTACTTTGGTAGCAAGTTCATCTTTAAGGCTAGAACCTGTTAAGTTTAAATTTACATCGTTATAGTACGACGGTATTTGTCCTAATACTGACAAAGAAGTCATCAGCATTAAAACAGCCAAATGTTTTTTCATTATGTAGTTATGTTGGGTTTAATCAATTACAAAGAACATATCGATATGTTAACAAAACATTAATAAAGTGTTAATTTTTAAGAAGTTATTAACACTTTCGAAAATGGTGTTTTATTCCAAGATAATCTTCAGAAAAAATGTAAATTTGCAGGCTAAATACTAGACTAAAAAATGAAAATATCATATAACTGGCTACAACAATTTTTACAATTTGACTGGAATCCAGAAAAGATAGGGGAATTATTGACGGATTTAGGACTGGAAGTTGAGGGGATTGAACTTAAAGAAAGTATTAAAGGAAGTTTAAAAGGTGTTGTTGTTGGTGAAGTTCTAACATGTAAAAAACATCCTAATGCAGATAAACTTAAAGTTACTACTGTTAATTTAGGAACAGGTGAACCAGTACAAATAGTTTGTGGAGCACCTAACGTAGATGCTGGACAAAAAGTTCCTGTAGCTACTATTGGAACAATGTTATACGACGAAAAAGGAGAAGGCTTTAAAATTAAGAAAGGAAAAATCAGAGGTGAAGAGAGTCATGGTATGATCTGTGCCGAAGATGAATTAGGTTTAGGATCTAGTCATGATGGAATTATGATTTTAGATGAATCTTTAGTTCCTGGATCTCCTTGTGCCGATGTATTTAAAATAGAAACTGACCATGTTTTTGAAATTGGATTAACTCCTAACAGAGCTGATGCAATGAGCCATTATGGAGTGGCAAGAGATTTAAGAGCTGGTTTGTTACAAAACGACGTGAAATTAGAATTAATTTCACCTTCAGTTTCTGATTTTCATGTTGATGAAAGAAGATTAAAGATTGATGTTGAAGTTGAAAATAAAGAATTAACGCCAAGATATTGTGGAATCACGATTACTGATGTAGAAGTAAAAGATTCTCCAGAATGGATAAAAAATAGATTAAAAGCAATAGGAATTGCTCCTAAAAATAATATTGTAGACATCACAAATTATGTTTTACATGAATTAGGTCAGCCTTTGCATGCTTTTGACGCTTCAAAAATTAAAGGGAATAAAGTTGTTGTAAAAACTTTAGAAGAAGGTACTAAATTCACCACTTTAGATGAAGTTGAAAGAGAATTATCAGCTGAAGATATTATGATATGTGATGCAGAATCGAATCCTTTATGTATTGCTGGTGTTTTCGGAGGTTTAAAATCTGGAGTTACCGAAAATACAACTACTGTTTTCTTAGAGAGTGCATATTTTAATCCTGTTTCTGTTCGTAAAACAGCTAAAAGACACGGATTAAATACAGATGCTTCTTTTAGATTTGAAAGAGGAATTGATATTAATCAAACGAAATATGCAATTAAAAGAGCAGCATTATTAATTGAAGAATATGCTGGAGGAAAAATGTCTTCAGATATTATGGACTTCTATCCTGAGAAGGTTAATGATTTTGAAGTGTTCTTATCGTTTGAAAATGTTTATAAATTAATTGGTCAAGATATTCCAAAGGAGACGATTAAGAATATTTTAGCTTCACTAGAAATCAAAATTAATAGTATTACAGAGGCTGGTTTAGGTTTAGTTATTCCTTCTTACAGAGTAGATGTTCAAAGAGAAGCAGATATCATTGAAGAAATTTTAAGAGTTTACGGATATAACAATATTGAGTTTTCTCATAAATTAAATACTTCGATATCTTTTGATAATGATACTCAAGTTAAAGTTGAAAACATAGTTTCAGATCATTTAGTTGCTTTAGGCTTCAATGAAACTATGGCGAATTCATTAACTAAGGCTGATTATATTGGCTTATCAGAAGATTTAAATGAGAGCTTTAATGTAGAAATGTTAAATCCATTGAGTAATGATTTAAAAGTATTACGCCAATCATTATTATTTAGTGGATTAGAAAGTATTTCTTATAATATTAACCGTAAGAATAATGCGTTAAAATTCTTTGAATTAGGAAAAACCTATCATAAATATGAATCAGGTTACCAAGAAGATAAACACTTAACATTATTTGTTACTGGAAATAAATTAAAAGATAATTGGAAAATAGCTTCAGAAACATCTAGTTTCTTCTATTTAAAAGGAGTAATTACTAGTATTTTTGATCGATTAGGTTTATCAAACTTAAAAAATTCACCAGTAAAATCATCGGTATTCTCTGAAGGATTAACATTAAGTTTAGGTAAAACAAAATTAGTAGAGTTCGGAGTTGTCAAACGTTCTATATTAAAAGAGTTCTCTATTAAGCAAGAAGTTCTTTTTGCAGATTTTAAATGGGATGTTATTTTAGGATTAGTTGGTAAGAAGAAAATAAAAGTTACCGATTTACCTAAATTTCCTGCAGTAAAAAGAGATTTAGCTTTATTATTAGATAGCAAAGTTGAATTTAAAGAAATTTACAACTTGGCTTTTCAATCTGAAAGAAAGCTTTTAAAAGAAGTAGATTTATTTGACGTTTACGAGGGTGAGAATTTACCTGAAGGAAAAAAATCATATGCTGTTAGTTTTATTTTACAAGATGAAAATAAAACATTGAATGATAAGCAGATCGATAAAATAATGCAAAAATTACAGCAAACATTCGAAAAGAATGTTGGTGCAGAATTAAGATAATAAATTTTTAAGCTCCCATTGGGAGCTTTTTTTTAATAGTTAATAAGAATGAAAATGAAAAAAGTTGTTTTAATATTAATAATGGTTTGTGGATTAACAATTAATGCACAAAAAGAAGAATTAGAAAATTTAGGAAAAAAAATAGAAGAAACTTTAGCTAATGGAAACACTGAATTTATAAATAGTATTTATGATGTTAAAGAAATGGGAGATCGTTTTTTACTTAAAAAAACGAAGAGTAAAAAAATAAAGAGTTTTAATAAATCTTTTTATAGTGGTTTTTCTTCAAGTTTTGATTTCGGAGCTTTAATAAAAAGTGAGATAGATAATGATGCTACTTATCAGTTTTTAAGATTAATTGAAGAAGATGGAGATCATTATTTATTATTTAGACTTTATGGTCAAGGAGTAAATTATCATAAACATTTGCTTAAAAAGGATAGCGGAAATTATAAGATAATTGATACTTATATTTATATAACAGGTGAATATTTAAGCGACACATTCAAGTCTATATATATGGGAGCTTTATTAAGTCAAGGAATTTTAAGTAATTCTAGTACTAATAAATCTATTATGAATGATTTGATGAAAATGAATGAAATTAAAGTATTCTTAAATAGAGGAGAAGTAGATAAAGCGAAAAAAGCATATGAAAGCATAAGTAGTTCTTCTAAAGAAAAAAAGATATTTAAATTAACAGGAATCAGACTTGCAGGAGAAGTATCTAATGAGGCATACACAAAAGCTATTACTGATTACGAAAAATCATTTCCAAACGATATAAGTCTTTATTTAATATCTATGGATAAACTGATATTAAATGAAGAATATGATGAAACCATTGTAGTTTTAGATAAATTAAATGCTGCACTTAATGGAGATCCATTTTTAGATTACATGAAAGGGAATGTATATTTATTAAAAAAAGATCTTGAAAAAGCTGAAACTTTATTTAAAAAAGTAACTAATATTTATCCAGATTTTATGGATGCATATGATAATTTGTTAAGTATTTATATTGAAAAAGATAATTTAAAAGAAGCAATATCTATATTAAATACTTTTGTAAAAGATTTTGAACTTCCTAAAGAAATACTTTTTGAAACATTAAAACAAAATTATCCAGAGTTTTCAAAAAAGGAAGAAGTTATAAACTGGTCAAATCAATAATATGTATAAATCAATAATTCGCCCTATTTTCTTTCTTTTCGATCCAGAAAAGATTCATCATTTCACTTTTTCTTTGGTAAAAGTAATGTCTAAAATTCCGTTTGTTTCATCTATTTTCAGAGGACTTTACCAAGTAAATGATAAACGATTAGAAAGAAACTTATTCGGATTAACATTCAAAAACCCAGTAGGCTTAGCTGCTGGTTTCGATAAAAATGCAGTATTGTATAACGAGCTTGCTAATTTCGGTTTTGGTTTTATCGAAATAGGTACAGTTACTCCAAAAGGTCAGGTTGGTAACCCAAAACAAAGATTATTTCGTCTAAAAGATGATAAAGGTATTATTAACCGAATGGGGTTTAATAATGAAGGATTATCTTCTGCTATATCACAGTTAAAAAAGAATAAAGGAAAAGTAATTATTGGTGGAAATATAGGAAAGAATACAGCAACAAAACCAGAAAATTATACAGAGGATTATACAGTTTGTTTTGAAGAATTACATCCTTATGTAGATTATTTTGTGTTGAATGTAAGTTGTCCGAATGTATCAAGTCATGCAAAATTAGAAGATGCAGCATATTTAAAAGAATTAATTACAGAAGTTCATAAAATTAATAATTCTAAAGAAAAGCAAAAGCCAATTTTATTAAAAATAGCACCAGATTTAAATAATAATCAGTTAGATGAAATTATCGACTTGGTTGCTAAAACAAAAATAGATGGAGTTATTACTTCTAATACTTCTGTGGATAGAACAGGTTTGAAAGCTTCAGAAGAACGATTAAAAGCTATAGGTAATGGAGGTTTGAGTGGACAGCCGATTAAATCTAAAAGTACTCGTGTAATTAAATATTTAGCTGATAACTCAAATAAAGCATTTCCAATTGTAGGAGTAGGAGGAATACATTCTGAAAAAGATGCCCTAGAAAAGATTGAAGCCGGAGCAGATTTAGTTCAAATTTATACAGGTTTTATTTATGAAGGGCCATCGCTTATAAAGCGAATTAATAAAGCAATTTTGAAAAAATATTAAAACATAATAAAACTCATAACCAATTCGGTTATGAGTTTTTTGATTAACAATTATAGCTTAACAAATTTAATAGGCAATTGATAAATCTTTCCTTTACTTATCGTTGAAGCTTGTATCGCTTTGTAATTTAATTTTCTCTTAACGAATGATTCGATTATCGTATCACTTGTATTAATATCTATAATTACAATTTCATTTTTTTCATTAATCATAAAATCTACTTTAACAGTAAAATCTAGATTAATATCAGGTTTTTCATTATTTAATAGTTTAACGATTTCATTTCTTAATTCTTTTTTTAATTCTTTAGAAGGAATAGTAATGTCATTAGCAAAAGTTAAAGTGCTAGTTAAAAAGGCGATTAAAATGATTAAATTTTTCATATTCTTTTATTTTAAAATTAATTATGATACAAACCTATAGCAATTGTATTTTCTTTATAGTTAACTATTGTTAACCACTGTTAATTAACGTTTTATTAGTAATTTTTATAAAGGTGATTTTACTGTGTATATTTGTTTTGAAATTGTAAACTAATGATAGAAATTTTAATCTCTTTTGCTTTATCTACAATGGCTTTAGCTATATCGCCAGGACCAGACAATATTTTCGTACTAACACAAAGTATAGTAAATGGAAAAAAATATGGACTTGCTACTGTCTTAGGTTTAATGACAGGTTGTATTATTCATACAACTTTAGTTGCATTTGGAGTTTCAGAGGTGATTAAAGCTAATGATAATTTATTTTTTGTAATCAAGTTATTTGGAGCTTTATATCTTTTATTTTTAGCTTATAAAGTATTCAAAAGTGATGCGAATATTACTTTTTCGACAGATAATGTTCAAAAGAAATCGACTTTATCGTTATTTAAAACAGGATTTTGGATGAATGTTTTAAATCCTAAAGTAACTATTTTTTTTCTAGCATTTTTTCCACAATTTTTATTTTCAGATACAATCTCTACAGTATATCAATTTTACGTTTTAGGAGGAGTATTTATTCTAGTTTCTTTTGTGATTTTTTCTACCATAGCCATTTTAGCCGGAGCTATTTCAGAGATAATTAAAAAGAACAATAAAGTTGGTGTATTTTTAAAATGGCTTCAAATAGTTGTATTTGTTGGTATTGCCATTTTTATTTTGATTCCATAGAAAATAAATTACTTAATAGATTTTATCAGAGTTATTAATTATTTCAATTAAACTTTCTTCAAAAGTATTAGCTACTAAATCATTAAAATTATTTTCAACATTGTAGTTTGTATAAATTTTTGAGTCTAATTTAGAAAAACCTATTTGATGACTGTTTATTAAATAATCACAAAAAGGGATAAAATTTATGTTTTGATTATCAAAATATTCAGTCCTTATTCTTTCTAAAGGATAAATAGTAAACATATGTTCATTTGAATCATAATCTTTAAATCCATTAATTCTAGAATATAAATACTTGAAACTAGAAGGGAATTTAAAGTTTAAGATCTCTTCTAACTCAAGGATTTCATCAATAGAAGAAGCGTTATTTAATTTTATATTAGATTTCTTTCAATGAGTTATAATTTCATCTAAATTCATAAAAAATTATTTCCAATTCTTTTTTATAATCAGGTTTTCAATGTGAGCATAATGATGATCACAATGCCAAGCATAAATACCAATATTTTCTTTTAAAGAGACTTTTTCATTTCCTTCAGGATGAATAAAATATTGATCTAAATCATCGTTAGATAATGTTTTTAAAAAATAAACCCATTTGGCATGTAAAGCTTTTAAACTATTAATTGATAACCCTATTGGTCCATGTTTTGTGTCATCTAGATTAGCCCAACGATCTTCATAATAAGCTTTAATTACTGGAGTATTTTCGGTTAAAGTCCACTTAAATCGAGTATATGAATTATGCTGACTATCAGCACAATGATGTATAACTTGTCGTATAGTCCAACCATTTTCTCTGTAAGGAGTTTCTAGTTGTTCTGCAGTTAAAGACATAACTAAGTGTTCCAGTTTTTCTGGAAAAGTAGCTAGTGTTGTAATCCAATTATCGATTTCTGTTTGAGTAATTTTTTTAGGTAAATTAGGCTTTCCAATAGGATATCTTAATGTTTCCAAAACTATTCTTTTTTAAGTCTTTTTAAACTTTTTTTTGTTCTTCTATTTTCAGGATTAATACTCAAAGCTTTATTGTAATATGTAATAGCTTTAGTTGTATCTTGTTTTTCAAGAAATGCATCTCCTAAACTATAGTAACATGTAGAGCTTTTAGGATATAATTCAATATTAATTTTAAACGTAGTAATTGCCTTATCTATTTCATTGTTTTTAAGAAAAGCATATCCCTTTCGGTTTATAGTTCTTTGTCTAATTACCGGACTTAAACTGTCTTTTTCTTTAATTGAAAGAAAGCCTTTTAAAGCCATTTCAAAATTATTTTCCTTTAAATATTCTGTAGGTGTTTTTTCTCCTTCTTTCAATTTAACAAAGACTAACTTTTCATCTTTATGTTCTCTTTTTTCTGCTAAAACAATTTTAGAATCAGAAGTATTAAAAATTAGTTTTTCATTTAGTTCTCTAGCATAAAAAGTGCTATCATTTACCTTTAAAGGTTTAAGATCAGAATTTCTCCATTTTAAGAATAGTTCTTTATCTTTAAAGTAAACTTCTATGATTTCATCTGCGTTAAAAAAGTATCTACCTTCAGCTTTAGAAATAAAATCATCATTATTTATTTTAGAAGTACAACTTAAAAGTAATAAAGTTGCTAATATTAAAAGTTTGGTTTTCATAGTTTGTTGTTTAATCGACTTAAAAAGTATGACGGTCTTTTTATTTTTTTGTTACGTAAAATTAATATTTAAATGGCATAACTATTGACATCTATTATTGAAAATATTTAATATTTTTAATTTATTTCACTGAATTTCAGTTGTTTGTTTGTAAAAGAGCAATTCCGTGAATAAGAAAATAACGAAATCAATGTCATATTGACAGATATTCATACTATGAGTAAATCAAAAATTATACATTTAGACAATTTGTCTTTACAAGATATGTTGAATGAAGATTCTGAGTTAATTCCTTTATTAACTCCAGAAGATGAAGAAATAATAAATAATGAGGAAATTCCTAGTGAATTACCAATCTTACCTTTACGAAATACAGTTTTATTTCCAGGTGTTGTAATTCCAATTACAGCAGGAAGAGATAAATCAATTCAGTTAATAAAAGATGCTAATAAAGGAAATAAAACTATTGGAGTTGTAGCGCAACGTAATAGCGAAGTTGAAGATCCTGCTTACGAGGATATTTATCATACTGGTGTTGTTGCACAGATTTTAAGAGTTTTAAAAATGCCCGACGGTAACACTACAGTTATCATACAAGGTAAAAAGCGATTTGAAATTACTGAAATGATTCAACAAGAACCTTACATGAGAGCTAAGGTTACTGAAGCGATTGAAGAAAGAGATATCGACGATAAAAAAGAATTTGATGCTATTATCGATTCTATTAAAGAATTGTCTTTAGAAGTAATTAAAGAAAATCCGATGTTACCTTCTGAGGCTTCTTTTGCAATTAAAAATATTCAATCTAATTCATTTTTGGTGAACTTTATTTCATCAAATATGGATTTAAGTGTTGGACAAAAGCAAGTTCTTTTAGAGAAGGATAATTTAAAAGAAAGAGCGCTTTTAACACTAAGATAAAGAATTGCAAAAGTTACAACTACGTAACGATATTCAGTCTAAAACAAGGTCTGATTTAGATAAACAACAGCGTGAGTATTACTTACATCAGCAGTTAAAAACAATTCAAGAAGAATTAGGCGGCGTCTCTCATGACCAAGAGTTAGAGGAAATGAAAGCCAAGGCGAAGGATAAAAAGTGGTCTAAAGAAGTAGGGGAGACGTTCGATAAAGAATTAAACAGACTTCGTAGAATGAATCCTCAAATGGCAGAATATGGTGTTCAGCGTAACTATTTAGAGTTATTATTAGAGTTACCTTGGGGAATATATTCTGAGGATAAATTTGATCTTAAAAAAGCGCAAAAGATTTTAGATCGTGATCATTTCGGACTAGAAAAGGTTAAAGAGCGTATTATTGAGCATCTAGCAGTTTTAAAGTTAAGAGGAGATATGAAATCTCCAATTATTTGTTTATACGGACCTCCGGGTGTTGGTAAAACGTCTTTAGGTAAATCTGTTGCAGAAGCTTTAGGACGTAAATATATTCGTATGTCTTTAGGAGGTTTACGAGATGAAGCAGAAATAAGAGGACATCGTAAAACTTATAATGGAGCGATGCCAGGACGTTTAATTCAAAACTTAAAAAAGGCTGGTACTTCTAATCCTGTATTTGTATTAGATGAAATTGATAAATTAGGTCAGAGTCATCAAGGTGATCCTTCTTCAGCAATGTTAGAAGTTTTAGATCCTGAACAAAACACAGAGTTCTATGATAATTATTTAGAAGTAGGTTACGATTTATCGAAAGTACTTTTTATAGCAACTGCAAATAATATTAATCAAATTCCATGGGCTTTAAGAGAGCGTATGGAATTTATTAATTTCACTGGATATTCTATTGAAGAAAAGACAGAATTCGACATAATATACTTGTTACCTTAGCATTTAAAAGAGCATGGATTAAATGATGAGCATTTAAAACTAGGAAAAGCTCAAATTGAAAAAATTGTTGAAGGTTATACAAGAGAGTCTGGTGTTCGTGGTTTAGAAAAGCAAGTAGCAAAAGTTGTGCGTTATGCCGCTAAATCTATTGCTATGGAAGAAGAGTATAATATTGCTTTAACTTCTGAAGATATTGAAACTATTTTAGGTCCGGCTCGATTAGAAAGAGATAAATATGAGAATAACGATACAGCTGGTGTTGTAACTGGATTAGCTTGGACTAGCGTTGGAGGAGATATTTTATTTATCGAATCTATTTTATCTAAAGGTAAAGGAGCTTTATCAATTACTGGAAACTTAGGAAAAGTAATGAAAGAGTCTTCCACAATTGCAATGAAATATATTAAGTCTAATGCTGAAGACTTTGGAATTAAACCTGAAATTTTAGATAAATACGATGTACATATTCATGTTCCTGAAGGAGCAACTCCTAAAGATGGACCAAGTGCTGGTATTACTATGTTAACTTCTTTAGTTTCTGTATTTACACAACGAAAAGTAAAAAATAAAGTAGCCATGACTGGTGAAATTACTTTGAGAGGAAAAGTGCTTCCTGTTGGAGGAATTAAAGAAAAAATATTAGCTGCTAAAAGAGCTAATATTAAAGAGATTATTCTTTGTGCAGATAATAAGAAAGATGTTAATGAAATTAATCAGAGTTACTTAAAAGGATTAAAGTTTCACTACGTGACAGAAATGAGTGAAGTAATTGATATAGCGTTAACAAAACAGAAAGTTAAAAACGCAAAAAAATTAAACTAAAAAAACTCCCTAACTAGGGAGTTTTTTTATTCTTAAAAGTACAGATTTACTTTCCTGAAAGTAACTGTTCATTATTTTGTTCGTGTAATGTATTAGCTAGGATATTAAGTTTACTTTTTGTGAGTTTAGAAGTTTTACCTACTATTTTAATAAACTCATCTACTTTTTTCTTCGTAGTTGGATATCCGATATTATTACCATTTGCATCATAAGACATTTCAATAAAATTTCCGTCATTATCTAATATGTACCAAAACGGAAAACCTTTTACTTTTGAATTAGTTTCAGCCATGTCATTTCTTGAACCAAAATAAGTCTTCGCTTTTTCTTCAGGTAACACAATATCTACAACAATGTAACTTGTATTGTACAAAGGTTTACAAGTTTCGTTTGTCATTTGATGTTCAAGTTTTTTACTTAATTCACATGATTCTACTCTATAATTTACAAATACATATTTATTCTCTTCTTTAGCTTTGATTAACGCATTGTCTATTAGTTTTGATGCTTTAATTTGTGCATCAGATGAAAAAAGAAAAATAAAAAATGTAGTAAGTAATAGTAAATATTTACGCATAAGATTGGGGATTAAAAAGTTATGTATTCAATTTAAAGAAAAAGATAGCTTTTTATCCCTTCGTTCATCTACAGATTTTTTCCTTTCAACGGAACTTAAGAGTATTTCATAAAAAGTAAGTTAATAAGTTAAAGAAATTTAAATTTTTACGAGTTGTAATATTAATTTTATGATATTTCTACTTGATTATTAGTTTTTTATTGATAATAGTTTTTGGAGAGTTTTCTATATTGAAAATTTTTAGAAAATAAGTTCCACTTTCTAAATCTGATATTTTGTAAGGTTCAGAAGCTTTATTAGTGTTTATTTTAAAAACGATTTGTCCAAGTGTATTATAAATTACAGCATTAAATTTTTTGTTTTGTTTATTAGCTATAAATAAGTCATCACCGCTTTTATTAGGATTAGGATATATTACAAAGTCATTTTTAATAGTATTATTAATGTCTTCTGTATTTAGTACTATATTACTTTTTAATGCTTCATAGGCATTGATTCTTCCGTAACCAAAGAAATCATCTTTACCAGGTAAATCAGAGTTTCCTCCAACTTTATCTTCAGAAGTATTTCTTAAAACTGTATTTATTTCATCTATAGTTAAATCTTTATTTAAAGATAACATAAGTGATATTAAACCCGCTACATGAGGAGCAGCCTGAGAAGTTCCACTCCAATAATAATTGTAGTTTGTATCTGAAGCATTGTTTAAACCATAGATATAATTTCCAGGAGCAACAAAATCAATTTGAGGTCCATAATTACTTCCGCTAGTATTACTCCAAGAAAATGGGCGAGCAATTCTATCACTAGAATTTGTAGCTCCAATTGCAATAGCTTTTTCGTATCTAGCAGGATATTCTACCGAAGTGTTTTTATTTCCTGCAGAAACTATTACAGGTACATTTTTACTGTATGCATAATCGATTGCTTCCTTTAAAAAGTTTGAAGGATCTACACCACCAGCAGATAAATTAATTACATGAGCACCATTATCAACTGCGTAAATTATAGCTCTTCCCCAATGTGTATAAAAGCCTTTGTTTTCTCTGTTTAAAACTCTACATATCATTATTTTAGAATTCCAGTTTACACCTGCATACCCGATATTGTTATTTCCTGTTGCAACGGCAATACCAGCAACATTAGTTCCATGTCCGTGATGATCATCTGGTGAGTTGTTATTTTCAACAAAATCCCAACCAATTCTATAGTCATCAACAAAACCATTATTATCATTATCAATTAAATCTCCAGGAATTTCATCTTCATTAATCCAAAACCTATTTTCAAATTCAGGATGATTAGTTTTTATACCGCTATCTAATACAGCAACAACTATATTAGGATCACCAGTTGTTAGTTCCCAAGCAAGATCCATATCTACATCTGCATCAGGTTTAGATGGAGACAAAGAAAACCTTCCATCGTTTATAAAACTCCATTGACGATTAAATAAAGGTTCATTCGGAGCTAATACAGCTTTACCATGTCCTTCTCCTATTTGGTCTATTTCTACATATTCGAATAGTCCAGTGTTTTGATATTCTGAAACAATTTCACTGTAATTTTCTTCATTATTTAGCTCTAATAAAAAAGTTTTATTGAAGTTATGTATAGATTCAATTTTAGTAACGTTAAGCGTTTGGTTGAGTTTAGAGAAAACTTGACTTTTACTTTTAGCTCCTGAATTTTTAAACTTTACAATAAGTCGTTTTTGTGAAGTAATGTTGTTTTTGTTGATATCATTTTGTTGTGAAATTCCAGAATAAACAACAAATAACATGCAAAAAGCATAGCGTATATTTTTCATTATCATAGTTGGTTTTTTAGACAATGAAAGTTAATAAAAAATAAGTAAAAAACTTACTTCCATTTAATATTACAACCAATACTTGGTTTTTGATTTTCAAGAATGGTATTGTGTTCTATTAAAGCATCAATAGCGTTTCTGAAATCTTTACCAGAAATAGGAATATTATTACCAGGTCTTGAATTATCTAATTGTCCATGATATACACACTTTAAATCACTATCAAAAAGATATAAATCAGGAGTACAAGCAGCATTATAGGCTTTTGCAACTTCTTGTTTTTCGTCATATAAATAAGGAAAAGGGTATTGAAGTTTTTCTGCATTTTCTTTCATTAAAACCGGACCATCTTGAGGATAATTTACAACATTATTACTACTAATAGCAATACAATTAATCCCTTTAGTTTTATAATCGTTAGCAATTCTAACTAATTCTTCATTAATGTGAATTACAAAAGGACAATGGTTGCAAATAAAAAAAATAGCAGTTCCATTTTCTCCTTTATTTTCAGATAATTGAATTGTTGTATGATCTATTGTGTTTATTAATTTAAAATCTGGAGCAAAAGCACCAATTTGAAATTCATTAGATTCCGTTAAAGCCATAAGTCAATTAATTTTAGACTTCTCTTAAGTCTATTGTTTGTCCATTTGTAAGCTTATTACTACTATCTAAATTGTAAATGCGTTCAGCTACAAATTGAGGAGAATAAAGTTTGTTATTATTTTTTAAATCTATAAAACGTTGTACGTTTTTAAAGTTAGAAACTTCTGTAGTTCTAATTTGAGATTGCATATTTGTGTCGACTACACCAGGACGGATTCCAAAGGCTTTTACACCATTTTCTACATTTTCTTGCTCTTTAGATATCGTAGCGGTTATCATATCCAGTGCAGCTTTAGAACTGCAATAAACACTCCAACCTTCATAAGGTTTTTGTGCTGCGCCTGAAGAAATATTAATAATCTGTTTCTTACAATTAAATTCAAATAATTGATTAATAAATAAGCTAGAAAAAATAAGAGGTATTGTTGTATTTAAGAATACAGATTGATGAATATCTTGATAATTAATAGTTTCTAAATTCGCTATTTCACCAAGTCTACCTGCATTATTTACTAAAGTTATCGAAGTAATTATTGTTTTTTTAACTTCATCTAAAAGCATTTCAAAAGCATTCTTAGCTTCTTCAATATTTAATAAATCGACAGAAATTTGAGTAACATTTTGAATGTCTATAATTGACCGTGATAATGAAAAAACTATATAATTTTCTTGTAGATATTTTTCAACAAGAGCTTTACCAATTCCTTTACTACCTCCAGTTACAATTAATACATTACTCATTTAATAATTTTTTATAAAGGGCTAAAGTTTCTCGAACTGTTCGTTCTATACTATATACATTTTGAATTCTAGCTTTAGCATTTTTACCCATTTGAATTCTTTTTTCATTGTTGTTCGCCAAATCAGAAATAGCTTTACCAATACCTTTATAATCTTTTAAAGGCACAACAATTCCAGAATTTTCATCAATTAATTCGGTGCAGCCTCCAGCATTTGTCATTATTATTGGTTTTCCAATACTCATTGCCTCGCTTATTGCTCTACCAAATCCTTCGCTTAAAGAAGACTGTACATACATATCACAACCCGCTAATAAAGATGGAACATCATCACGCTTTCCTAAGACATGAATTCGATTTTTTATTTTACTTTCCTCTTTTAATTTAGATAGGTGAGGAGCATCAGTTTTATCACCAATTAATATAAAATGAATTTCTTTTTCTGAAGTTAAATAGTTAGATGCTTGTAAAAAATACTTTGTTCCTTTTACTTTTCTGTGATTGCCTATAGAACAAACAATTATAGCATCTTTAGGAATCCCAATAGAAGTATAATCAAATGGAATAGCATTATCAAACCAATCTGTACTATAACCTTTAAATATGCGTACAGCTTTTTGTTTACGTTTACCAAATAATTGTTTTTTTACATGGTTGTAAACGAAATTACTATTTCCAATAATAGCATCAATTCTTGGATGTAAATAAGTTAAATACGCACTAGGATCATGCCAATGTAAACTTGCAGACCCGTAATAAATAACAGCTTTTATGTTAGGGTATTTTTTTAAAACACCTAATCCGCTACGGCTAGCTTTACCACTGATAAAATGTACAACATTTATCTTTTTTGAAGTTAAAAGTTCAGTAAAAGTTTTTTGATATTCTTTATCAATTTTCTCTTTTGGATGTAAATATTGATAATCTGAATGATCTAATTTTTTTTCTTTAAGATAACTGATTACTTCTTCAGATAAATTACCAATTAAATAGATATTTACTCCCTGTTCTTTTAAGCCTAAATACAAAGCTATTTGAGCTATTTGAGCAATTAAATTACCACCACCAACTACAAAAAGTACATTCATTAATTGTTATTTATATAATTTCTTAGCTTCATTCCAAAAAACATCCATTTCGGTCAAAGACATATTAGATAAATCTTTACCAGCCAATTTAGCTTGTTCTTCTAAGTACTGGAATCGATTGATAAACTTTTTATTTGTTTTTTCTAAAGCATTTTCTGGATTAACCTTTATAAATCGTGCGTAATTGATCATAGAAAACAAAACATCACCAAATTCTTTTTCTATGTTTTCTTGATCTCCATTTTCAATTTCTTCGTTGAGTTCATTCAATTCTTCTTGAACTTTTTCCCAAACTTGATGCGGTTCTTCCCAGTCGAAACCAACTCCAGCAACTTTATCTTGAATTCGATTAGCTTTTACCAACTCGTGTATTCTTTTAGGAACTCCTTCTAAAACAGATTTCTTTCCCTCTTTAAGTTTAAGTTTTTCCCAGTTTTGTTTAACTTGTTCTTCGTTTTCAACAGAAACATCGCCATAAATATGTGGGTGACGATCTATAAGTTTATCTGATATTGCATTGGCAATATCCGCAATATCAAAAGCTTTTTTTTCACTTCCGATTTTTGCATAAAAAACGATGTGCAAAAGCACATCGCCTAATTCTTTTTTAAGTTCTACTAAATCATTATCTAAAATAGCGTCACCCAATTCGTAAACTTCTTCAATTGTTAAGTGTCGTAAACTTTCTAATGTTTGTTTTTTATCCCATGGACATTTTTCACGAAGATCATCCATGATGTCTAAAAGACGATTAAAAGCTTCTAACTGTTGTTTACGAGTATTCATATTTTATTCTTCTTCCTCTGAATTTACAACTTCTTCGTTTAAAGAAGTAAAATCAAATTCTGCTTTTACTAAAATGTTATACCATTGTAATACTTTCTTAATGTTTGAAGTATATACTCTTTCCTCATCGTAACCTGGTAAAACTTCAGAAAAATAAGAAGTTAATTTATTAGCACTTTCTTTGTGTGAAATGGCTTCTTTATTATCTTCTTTGTTAGCAATGTTTTTAAAAACTTCAGCTAACGGAATATCTTCTTCGTATGTAAAGATTGCGATATTCTCTAACAAACTAACATTGTGAGTTGCAGTAATAGGCATTCTTTTACCATCTAGTAATGATTTTACAATTACTCCCGCTTTAGTTTGCGATAAAATTTCATATAAACCAGGTTTACCTGATACAGCTATTATTTTACTAAATTCCATGTAATAAAATTATCTTTTTGAGTTAGGAAAACGCATTCTATAACCAGAATTTACTTTCCCTTTTGAAATATTTTCTAATTTTTTCTTAATTAATCTTTTCTTTAATGAAGATAGTTTATCAGTAAATAATACACCTTCAATGTGGTCATACTCATGTTGAAAAACACGTGCAGCTAATCCTGAATAAGTTTCTGTGTGCTTTTCAAAATTTTCATCTTGATATTCAACAGTGATTACAGGTTTTCTCCAAACATCTTCTCTAACATCAGGAATGCTTAAACATCCTTCATTAAAAATCCATTCTTCTCCTTCTTCTTCAATAATTTTAGCATTAATAAATACTTTATTAAATGATTCTAAAACTTTTTTCTCTTCTTCAGGTAAACCATCATCTTCCGCAAAAGGAGAAGCATCTATAAGAAATAGACGTATGTCTTTTCCGATTTGTGGAGCAGCTAAACCAACTCCAGAAGCATTGTACATAGTTTCTTTCATATTGCTAATTAGCTCAGAAAGATTAGGATAATCTTTATCAATTTCTTTCCCAACTTTTCTAAGCACTGGGTCTCCGTAAGCAACTATTGGTAGTATCATATACTATGGTAAATTTTTTAATGCAAGCAAAAGTACAAATAAGCTTGTTTACTTAAAATTATTTGTTGTATAAATATGATTGTAGAATAATAGTAGCACTAATTTCGTCTACTAGAGCTTTATTTCTTCGTTGTTTCTTTTTTAAACCACTATCAATCATTGTTTGAAAAGCCATTTTAGAAGTGAAGCGTTCATCAACTCTTTCAAAAGGAATCGATGGAATTTCTTTTTTAAGCTTTTCTATAAATGAACTAATTAATTGTTCACTTTCACTATCAGAATTATCCATTTGTTTGGGTTTTCCAATAATAAAACGTTCAACAGTTTCTTTGTTAATATAATCTTTAAGAAAATTAATTAAAGTATCTGTTTCTACAGTTGTTAACCCAGAAGCAATAATCTGTAATTCATCAGTAACAGCTATTCCAGTTCGCTTTAATCCGTAATCTATTGCTAATATTCTTGCCAAGTTTTATTTTTATTTTGAGCAAAAATAGTCATTTTAAACAAGGAATTATTTTCTGTTTAAAAAATGTGTTTTACTACCAATTCTTTCTAGGGAGACTTATATTTGTAAAAAATATTTAACCAAGATGACTGAAATTCGTTCTATTATAGAAAACGCGTGGGATAACAGGGAATTATTGAAAAATGAGGAAACTGTAACAGCAATAAGAAAAGTTGTTGATTTATTAGATGCAGGTGAGCTTCGTGTAGCTGAGCCTACTGATGATGGTTGGCAAGTAAATGAGTGGGTAAAAAAGGCTGTAGTATTATATTTCCCAATTCAAAAAATGGAAACTTTAGAAGCTGGTATTTTTGAATATCACGATAAAATTCCATTAAAGAGAAACTATCAAGAGAAAGGAATTCGTGTAGTACCAAATGCTGTAGCTCGGCATGGAGCTTATATTTCTTCTGGTACTATTTTAATGCCAAGTTATGTAAATATTGGAGCTTATGTAGATGAAGGAACAATGGTAGATACTTGGGCAACTGTAGGATCTTGTGCACAAATTGGAAAGAATGTTCATTTATCTGGTGGAGTAGGAGTTGGT
>ERZ1740052.118-NODE-118-length-27256-cov-6.329326_pt1 | contig 27256 bp, 33 predicted proteins | sample MGYA00581750_ERZ1740052 | MGnify/ENA primary metagenome ERZ1740052 (study PRJEB43018, sample SAMN04849743) | marine metagenome | isolation source: floating plastic debris | place: Pacific Ocean | collected 2008-08-30 | study: EMG produced TPA metagenomics assembly...
ATGCATTTGGCGCAGAATTATTAGTTTCTAATATGGCAATTGGAACAGCAACAGCAAGAGGTGTTTTTACGAGAATGAAAAATGAAAATCAATATAAAGAATTAAGAGAAATCATTATGTTATTAGGCTACGAACATATGATTAAAGGTTTGTTAAGTGATAGTAACAAAAAGCAAATTCAAGAAATCTTATTACAATACAACATTACAAGTTTAAGTTTAGATACTGTTTTTTCGAGATTAAATATAAATACAGAAGAAGCATTCTCTTTAGAGACTTTAGCTAAAGAAGAAGATCCAAAAACAAATTGGAGTTTAGGAGCAGGTGATTTATATGATCAAGTATTATTACAAGTTTTACATGATTCATATCAAGAAGATACAAATGTTGAAATGGTATTAAAATCTATTCTTGCAGATGAAAATAGTATTTTCGGTTGTGATAATTTAGCTACAACGATGAAAGATGTTGTTGATTTTAAAATGCTTCATATGCATCAGTTGTTAGGAAAAAAACGATATGAAGTTAATAAAGTTTATTATCCTCAAGATGTAGAAAATATAAAAGAAAAAGTATTCATTCCTATTTATGATAAGTTAGTTCCTTATTTAAAAGAGAAGTTGAAATTGAATGAGATTTAATGGATAGGTGAGTGATCAATATATTTTATTTTCAATAATTTTTGAAAGTTTAGAAAAAACATATATATTTGTCTCATGAAGTTAGAAGACGCAAAAATAAAGTACATACAAACTTGGGGTAGTTTAGCAACAAGTTGGGGCATAAATAAAACGATGGCTCAAGTACATGCGTTATTATTAGCTACGAATAAAGCTTTATCTGCAGACGAAATTATGGAAGCTTTAAAAATTTCTCGTGGTAATGTAAACATGAATGTTCGTGCATTAATCGATTGGGGAATTGTAAGAAAAGAATTTGTAGCAGGAGAGCGTAAAGAGTTTTTTGTAGCTGATAAAGATATTTGGGAGCTGTTTAAACAAGTAACCAAAGAACGTAAGAAAAGAGAAATAGAACCTGTACTTAAAGTATTAGAAGAGTTGCAAAACGATGTAAGTGAAGACTCTGAAGATGCTGAGGTTTTTCGTAAGCTGATGAAAGATATTTTATCTGTGACTGGAATGTTTAACGGTTTATTAGAAAAGGCAATTAAAGCAGACGAACATTGGTTATTATCTAATTTTACAAGATTAATTAAGAAGTAAAAAAATTTATAAATAAACTTTCAATAATTTCTGAAACTATGAAATATATAAATAGAATACTAATGTTAATTTTTACGATTTTATTACTCTCAGGTATTTTTGATCGTAGCAATTTAGGTATTGCAGCTCTATTCGCTATTCCTTTAGGTTTTGTACAGTTGTTATATGCTATCTCATTAGGATTACGATGGGAAACATTAAATATAAAAGGGAAATATTTTATAGGAAGTTATTTACTTACTGTTTTAGTTTATTTCATTTTTTTGGTGAAAAATCCAAATTTCAATGGTCTTCTTTTATCATCATTTTTTATTGGACTGCCTTTAATTCTAGCTTATAGTTTAACTGCTTTTATAGAGTTAAAAAAATTTGATTATTAACTTTCAATAATTTTTGAAAATATGAAAACTTTGAATCAACATACATTATTATACGATACCGATTGTCCATTATGCAACTTTTATACCAGCGCTTTTGTTAAAGCTAAGATGTTAGATACAGAGGGAAGAAAGTCTTTTGGTAAAATAACAGCAAAAGAGAGAAAGTTTATAGATGTAAAAAGAGCTGTAAACGAAATTGCTTTAGTCGATAGAGAAAATAAACAAGTTACTTATGGTATCGATAGTTTATTAAAAGTAATAGGAAATTCATTTCCAATTGTAGAAAAAGTAGGAAGCTTCAAACCTATTAAATATGGATTATCAAAGTTGTATTCTTTGATTTCTTACAATAGAAAAGTAATTATTCCTTCAGAAAAGAAAGCATCTGAAGAATTAGAATGTATTCCAGATTTTAATGTGAAGTACAGATTGTTATTTATTGTTTTAGGAACTTTAATAACGTCAATAACATTATTTCAGTTTTCAGATATAATTCACGCATTACCAAAAGCAAGTTTTACAAGAGAAATTTGGTTAGCATTAGGTTTAATAGTTTCTCAAGTTGTTTTTGTAATCAATAAAGATTTTAAAACTATTTTGAATTACGTTGGAAACATCATCACAGTTTCTTTAATCGGTTGTATTGGTTTATTTCAGTTAATCGTATTAAACAGTATTATCAGTTTTCCGCAATGGTTAATCTTATTTGCTTTTACAGGAGTTGTTGGTTTCATGTTTTTTGAACATAAAAGAAGAATCAAATTATTAGAGTTACCAAGTTACTTAAGTTGGACTTGGATTGGATACAGAGTGATCATTTTATTTTTCATCTTAAACGGATAATACTATGGATATCCTAACATACATAGTTTATATCATCATCTCTGGAATTACCATAATTTATGTTGGAAATGAATGTTATCAAAACGGAAAAATATACATCGCTAATTTTTTTCCAAACTATTTAAACTTCGCAAACGGAATCAATAAAGTTTTACGAACAGCCTATTATGTATTGAATTTAGGAATTGTTGTTTTCACGCTAAATAGTTTAAATAACATCGTAAATATCCAAGAATTGATAGAAGAAATTACTGGCAGATTGAGTTTTGTTTTATTACTCATAGCTTTTCTACACGGAATAAATCTAATCACAATATATATATCACACAAACATTTTAAAAACAAGTAATTATGAACACAACACTAGTATTAATAGCTTATGCAATTTATTTACCAATAAGTACAGGATTAACCACTTTTGTATCGCAACATTTATTTAAAAATAGTAAAATATTTATGCTAGATATTTTCAATCAGCAACAAGAAATTGCTATGGCTACAAATAAACTATTTAAGATTGGTTTTTACTTAGTAAACATTGGCTTTGCTTTAAAAATTATAAAAATTTATTCGTTAACAGATTACAAAGACCTAGTAGAAACACTAAGTACAAAAATTGGAGGTTTTTCAGTGTATTTAGGTGTTGTTATGATAGCGTTTATCATGATCTTTTTAAAAGGAAGAAAAGCAAGTAAAAGAGAAAATTTAAGAACACAAAACTAGGGTTAGTTATGAAAATCGTTATCGCTGGAGGAGCTGGATATTTGGGGAAGTTGCTTACCGAATACTATAGAAAAAAGAAAGAAAATCAGATTTACATTTTAACTAGAACACAACAGTTAAATGTTGAAAATGTAAATTACTTACAATGGGATGGAAAAACGAAAGGCTATTGGACTAACTTTTTAGAAAACACAGATCTATTAATCAACTTAACTGGTAAATCGGTGAATTGTAGATATACAACTAAAAATAAAGCTGAAATTTATTCAAGTAGATTACAAAGTACAAGCGTATTATGTGAAGTTATCCAAGAGTTAAAGTTTCCACCTAAAATTTTTATTCAGTCTTCTTCAGCAACGATTTACAGACATTCAAAAGATAAATTAATGACTGAAGCCGATGGAGAAATAGGAATCGATTTTTCTATGGATGTATGCAAGAAATGGGAACAAGTTTTTAATGCTTTTGAATTACCAAAAACTAAAAAAATAATTACAAGAACATCAATTGTTATTGGAAATAGAGGCGGAGCATTTCCGATAATGAAAAGAATGACAAAACTTGGGTTAGGAGGGAAGCAAGGTGATGGAAAACAATTTATCAGTTGGATTTCAGAGCAAGATTATATAAATGCTATAGATTTTTTAATCACTCAAAAATCTGGAGTTTACAATCTTTGTGTACCAAATCCTATTAAGAACGCAGCATTTCAAAAAGAATTAAGACAAAAATTAAAAGTTTCATTGGGTTTACCATCTCCAAAGTGGATGTTAAAATTAGGAGCAAAATTCATTGGAACAGAAACTGAGTTATTACTAAAAAGTAGAAATGTGTATCCGAAAAAATTATTGGATTTAGGATTTCAATTTCAAACGGATAATTTTTATGAATTTAAAATATGATGAAATAAGAAAAGTAGTAAATAGAAGTTGAACACTATAAAACATAAAGTTATGCCAACAATCATGTTATTCACTAAAATAAAAGCACCGAAACAATTGGTTTTCGATTTATCAAGAAGTATTGAGTTGCATAAAATTTCAACTCAAGTAACAAATGAAAAAGTAGTAGCTGGAAGAAAATCAGGATTAATAGAATTAGGAGAAACAGTTACTTGGCGTGCAAAACATTTAGGAGTTTACCAGAATTTCACATCTAAAATTACAGGTTGTGTTCCGTCGAGTTATTTTGCAGATAAAATGGTGAAGGGAGCGTTTAAAAAATTCAGACACGAACATTTCTTTTCGCATCAAAATAATACCACATTATTGGTCGATGTTATGGAATACATTTCACCTTTAGGAATACTTGGTAAATTTGTAGATTATATTTTCTTAGAAAAGTATATGACTCGCTTTTTAGCAAAAAGAAATAATACGATAAAGTTATATGCTGAATCTGGTAAATGGAAAGAGATTATGTAATCTTAACGCAGCATTAAAGTTCAGTTTAAAAAGTTGAGGTAATATTATTTAATACATTTGAAATATGAGTTTTTTAAAAGCAGAATGGCGAAAATTAGTGATGATTAATTATGCAGTTAATCCAGAGATATTACAATCTTATGTGCCAAAAGGAACATCATTAGATTTCTTTGATGGAAAATGCTATGTAAGTGTGGTTGGTTTTATGTTTTTGAATACAAAATCGCTAGGTATAAAGGTTCCATTTCATGTCAATTTTGAAGAAGTCAACCTTCGGTTTTATGTAAAAAGAGAACATGAGGGAGAAACAAAAAGAGGTGTGGTTTTTATTAAAGAAATTGTGCCGAAATCAGCTATTACTTTCGTTGCAAATACAATTTATAACGAACATTACGAGACGTTGCCAATGCAGCATCATTGGAATATTACAGAGGAAAAGATAAATGTTGAATATAAATGGAAGAAGCAAAAAAAGTGGAATCGTATTGCTGTAGAAGCTTCAACAAAACAACAAGAAATAGTACCAGGTTCAGAAATTGAATTCATAGCTGAACATTATTGGGGATATTCAGAAAAGAATGCAAGAGAAACTACAGAATATGAAGTAAAACATCCAACATGGCAGTTTTATCCAGTGTATAAATCAGAAATAGCACTAGATTTTAAGGCAAATTATGGTGAAGATTTTGAGTTTCTAAAAGGCGAAAAACCAACATCAGTATTTTTATTAGAAGGTTCAGAAGTTTCTGTAGAAGGAAAAAAATCGCTGTAATTTTTTTAAGTTTACATTTTAAAACTATGAATAACTATGAAAAAGATATTTGCTTTATTTTTTATAATTACACTTAAAGTTTTTGCTAATGGCGGACCAATAGATGGTTCAGTATTTCATAAAACAGGAGATATTATTTTATTAAAACATGCCAATATTACATTAATCAAAGAGGATTTAAAGATTAAGTTAAAAGGTGATTATAGCTATGTAATGGTAACTTATGTTTTAAAGAATAAAGCCTATTCTAAAGAAGATATTACATATGGTTTTCCTGTAGAGTTTATTACTGATACAGATTGGGGACTTGAAGGAGAATTCTTATCGAATTTTAAATTTTCAATTAATGAAAAACAAATACCATTTAAAACTCAAACAGATCTTTCTGTTTTCAAGTCTGAGATCGAAAGTTTTACTAATGAAAAAGTTTCTGTAAAAAGAAAATGGCATGTGATGAATTTTTCACTTGAAAAAGATGAAACAATTACCCTTAAAGTAAGCTATAAAGTTAAAAACGGTTTTACAGATTGGTCAACAAGTAAAAGTTTTTTTGAAAACTATGATGATAGAAAATTTATCTATGATTTCAGTCCTGCTCATAAATGGGGAGATGGAACGGTTCAAAAAATGAATATTGAACTAGATGCTACAGAAGTTATTAATAAAGGAGGAAAATTAGAATTTAAAGGAATTGAATTTCAAGAAAACGAAGGTGTGTATTCGCTTAGTAAAAGTAATTTTGATTTAAAGAAAGAATTACCGCTATATGTGTCTTATAGAAATAAGCTTGAGAAGTATTCTAAGTTTTTGTTGAAGAATCGAATAAACAAAAAGTATCTAAGAAATATAAAAGTTTCTTCTCAATTAAAAGGTAATTATAAAAAATCATATTTATTTGATGGTAATTTTAATACTGCTTGGGTTGAAGGAAAAAAGGGAGCTGGAATAGGTGAGAAAATAGAAATTGAGCTAGATGATTACAATTTAGCTGCGATTTGTATAGTCAACGGATATACTAAAAATGTAAATACGTATTTGGAGAATAATCGTTTAAAAAAGATAAAGGTTGAAAAGGAGTTTGTTGATTATAACGATCCTAATAAGACACAAACCTCAAGTTTCGAAAAAACCTTTGAAGACAAGAAATTCTCGAGTATCAATACTGATAATTTTTATGATTTAGTAACCAAGGTGGCAGATTTTGGAGATGGATATTTGAAAATAAAAAAAGTAACGATTACAATTTTAGAAGTCTATAAAGGAACAAAGTATAATGATACTTGTATTACTGAACTTTTTCTTTTAGGTTATAGATGAAAATAATAAGTTGTTATATATTTCTATTATTCTTAGGAATAAATTCATTTAACTCTAAAATACGAGTATCTATAAATCATAATCTTCCTGTTTATGAATCAACAATTCGAATAATTCAAGGAGATCATATAAAGCTTGAAACAGATGCTCAGGGAAAGTGGTATAATATTAAGCCAGTTTTAAAAGAATACGATAATTTATCAAGTAAGAAACAAAATATACTAAAGATAGATTATGAGGTTTCTGAAGTACAAAATAAGTCAGAAAGTAAAATACTTTATTTATCTAACCTATCACCAGGAACTTATTATTACGGAAGGTTTAAGAATTCGAAGAGTTCAATAAAATCAAATAAGCCAATTCATTTTGAATCTGAATCGATTATTCAAATCATAGTTAGAAGAGATAATTCTTACACAGGTATTTTAACAGAGCTATTAAATTTACCATTTATTATTCCGCCAAAAACCATTCCGGATTATGGCCATCAAACTGATTTAGCCATTGGTAGCGATTGTGCTGAATTAGCAATTTATGGCATGAGGCAATTGGGACATGAAATTCCGTATTGCGGACCAAGAAATATCTATAAATATGTAGAAGAAACAAATAATATTAAACCAGGAACAATTCTTCATTTTGGTTTTCAAGTATCGGTTTTATATAAAGACAAAGGTGTGATAGGAAAGATAGACGAAAAAGATCTTTTGATACATGCTTTTGAGAGCAAAGTTGAAATTACACCTTTCGGAAAAACCAGTCTAATACAATCTCCTTTTAAACTTTATAATTGGAAATTATAATACTTGAATTCAATTTTAGCTTGAGATACGAAGTTATCTAAATTTTCTTGCCATGAATAAGTTTTGAATTTTATAAGATGACTTTAAATATTTTTATCTAATTGTGTTTTTCTAAATTTAAAAACCAACATCTGTATTTTTATTAGAAGGTTCAGAGGTTTCTGTAGAGAATAAAATTAGTTTAACTGATTTTATGTAATTTTATCTCTTTAAAATGAAATTTAATTGCTAATGAAAAGTCTTTTTTTGTTTTTAGGTAACGCTATAATAATACTATTGATAATAGTCTTAAGTCATAAGATTTTTACAGACTTGAAGTTTGAGAAAGCTGAACATAGAAAAACTAAAAGAGATATAATATTATTAGCTGTTTTATTTGTAGTTGGAGCTTTCTTTTTGAATAATGAGGACAGTTTTTTTAAATCAATATTTGATTATTCTTTAAAGATACTATTGTTTTTTATCGCTTTAATTGGGTTTGTAATTTTAAGAAGAAAACGACTTCCTAAGATACAAATTTCTGAAGATTTAAGTATCGAAGAGATGGTAAAGCGATTAAATGAATGGACGAAAGAATTACAAATTAAGAATTTATTTAACGGATTATTATATATAGAAAAAGATAATGAAATTGTTTTTGATAAACACTATGGTTTTTTAAATTTTGACAAAGAAAAAAGTATTCAAAAAAGCACAAGTTTTATGTTAGGAGATTTGTCACATACTTTTGCTACAGCCTGTTTGTTAAACCTTATTGAAGATGAAAAAATAAAAAAGGAAAGTTCGATAAGTGAGTATATAAAAGATTTTAAATATTCAGAAGTTACCATAGAAAATCTATTGAATTTAGAGTTTAAATTACCACCTATTTCTAAATTGAAATTACGTATTGATGGTGATGATTTTAGCCCTAAAGCTTGTGTTAAATTACTTTCTAAGCAAAGATTTGAAAAAGAAGAAATAAATAATAGTATTAATCAAAAAAAAGAAATAGCATATTTCATCCTAATAGAACTTGTTGAAGAAGTAAGTACCATTACTTTTTCAGAATTTTTATCAGATCGTGTCTTAAAACCTTTAAAAATGCATCAAACTTTTGTTTATGATTATGACAAGAGAAATGAAGAAATTCAAACTTTAAATGAATCGAAAATTATAAAGTTTTCAAAAAAAAATGAATTCATAGAGAGTGAATACGAGTACGATTATCATTATTATAAATATCAAAAAGTATATTCAAACGTAAATGACCTTTTAAAATGGAGTACATATTGGCTTGAAAGAAAATCTATTATCAAATCAATGTTGGAAAATAGAGAAGAAAAGAAACGTTTAGAACCTATATTAGGTTGGTACACAAGTGGAGAAGAATTTATATTTAAAGATAAGTTTTGTTTAATACAATTTGATGCAAATAATACATGTATATACTTAACCAGTATTTCAGATTTCAATAGGTATAATGGAGGAAAAATTAATTCTGAAATAAATAAAGCTTATGTTTCTATAGTTAGAAAAAAGTAATTATCAAATAAAATTGTTCAGATTTTCTTCCCAAGAATAAGGTTTGAATTTTATAACGTGATTTGAAATATTTTTATCTAGTTGTGTTTTATAATTTTTTTTTAAATACTATTTTAATTCTTTAAAAGATTATCAAAAATAACGTAAGTACTTTGAAATGTGATTCAGCAAACTCATAATGTCGATATTTAATATATTTGTTAATGCTTACTTCAATACATGAAAAGAATACATATTACAGCTACAACAACAGAAGAAACTGTAGAACAAATCCAAGAAATAATTGGAGGAGAAATTACAGAAAAATGGGGAGAATATGTTTTGAATGTAAATAATGATAATGCTGTTGGAAAAATTAATTTTATAACTTTCGATTGGGGTGGAAGTCTTTTAGAGTATGATATTACATTCTTTGAAGATATTCATTTAATAATGGATACAACAATGTATAATCCTATTCATTTCGTTTACACTTTGGAAGGATATTCTTTACATAGATTTGAAGTAGAAGAAAATAAAAGAAAAGTAGATCAATTCCAACCTGTAATAATTACGAGTAAAAAAGGCGGATACAACCATGGTTATTTTAAAAAAGATGTAAAGGTTTGTATTAATCTTATACAAGTAAGTAGAAAAGAATTTATCAATAAGAGATTAAATGATGCTTCCATTCTGAATAAAAAATTATATGAGGTATTTCATGATAAGCAACATGAAAATACTTTTGCATATTTTGGAACATATAATTTAAAGCTTTCTAACCTTGTAAAGCAATTAAATAAAATAAAGCAGAAAGGAATGATTCGTATTTTAATGAAGGAAGGAATCATTTATCAGATTTTATCTGAACACATGTTGCAACATAATAAAGATGTTGAAAAGAAGAAAGATTTTGTAACTGATTTAACTAAAAAAGAAATAAAATTAATTAGAAAATTAGCCTCTCAAATCACAAAAAATGTTTCTGAAAATTATACTGTTGAACAAATGGCAATGGATATAGGACTTACACAAGTAAAATTACAAGAAGGTTTCAAATTGTTATTTTCCAGAACTGTAATTGAATATTTAAGACATGTACGTTTAGAAAAAGCAAGAGATTTACTTAATAATACAGATTACAACATATCTCAAGTTGTGTATACCATAGGATTTAGTAGTAGAAGTTATTTTTCTAAAATCTTTAAACGTAAATACGGTTTAACTCCCAGTCAGTTTTTAAAAAACAAAAAGGAATCTAAAATTAAGATCGCTTAAAAGTTTAAAACTATTGCTAGAATAATAAAACCTATTAAAGCACTAATACCTAAAATAATAACAATATTATTAGCTTTATAATATTTTTGATCTATTGGTTTAGACCGTTTTCTTCTAATTTTTAAAAATTTATTTACTTTCTTCATACTTCATTCTTTCTATATAAAATACGAAATTTTAACGAGAAAAAAGTTAACAGTTTTATAATTTATACTTATTTATTTATTCCAAAATTAAAATAAATAAAGGTTTTTTTAAATGAGTCAAGAATGAAATCATATGAGTTAAAGAAGAAGGTAAAGCCTGCTTAATTTTGTAGTGTATTTGTTTAAAAGCATAAATGCAAGATGTCAAATAGTAAGCATCTAAAAAGCAATTTACTAATCACTTTAAAAACAACATACATTATGAAAAAAGTATTTTTAACAGCTATGATTTTTAGTTTCGGGATGTTATTCTCACAACAAGATATAGTTAAAACAGATTTTATTAAAACTATTGAAGAAGGAAAAATGAAAGTTTTAGAAAACGATAAATGAACTTACAGAAATGTAAAAGTAATTACTTTAAAAGAAGAACCAGTTAGGTTCGATAAAAAAGACCGCTATAAATTAAATCAAGATCGAATAGATACTCCAATAGAAGTAACTAAAATAATTATGACAGATTTTGATAAAGATGAGTATTTCGACCATGCTTACATGGTAACTTATGAATTAGATAAAGAAACTTCACTACTCACAAAGAAAAAGGCAAATCCAGATATGATTTTAATGGATATGACTACGCTAAATAATCTAGATAATTTAACAGGAGAAGTAAAGTTAAATAAAAATCGAGATTTTAAAATTACAGCAATAGACGATAATAACGAGGAGTTCGAATTTATACTTACTACTTCAAGGGATTAAAAGCTTTTCGAATTTCCCCCGTTAACCAGAGTGTTTTACTCTAATTATTAAGGCTCTGTACACAGTGCAGAGCTTTTTAAAAGAATCACGAACAACAATCACAATTTCGATTGTATTAAAATATTAAACAAATGAATTATTTAACAAGAAATAAAGAAGAAAACTTATTAGTAGCTAAACAATTAAATCAATTGTTGGCAGATTATCATGTATACTACCAAAAATTAAGAAATTTTCACTGGAATATTGTGGGAGAAAACTTTTTTGAATTGCATGAGAAATTTGAAGAAATGTATACCGATGCAAGAGGAAAAATTGATGAAATAGCTGAACGAATTTTAACTCTACAATTTCACCCAGTTAGTAGATATAGTAGATATTTAAAGATTTCATCTATTTCTGAAAACTCGCCTTTTCAAACAGATAGAGATATGATAATGATTTTATTAGAAGATCATAAAAAGTTATTATACAAAATGAATGTGGTAATTAACAAAGCAGAAAAAGTACATGATGAAGGAACAATAGATTTAATAGGAGGATATATTAAAGATTTAGAGAAAACAAGTTGGATGTTAAATGCATGGACTAAAAGTAAAGTGTCTCAATTAAAGGCAGATATCGTATTGTCATAAAATTTACAACCAACTTAAAATAAAATATATACATGAAATTATTTCATATTAAAAGAAAAACAGAATTAGAAAACAGATTTTCTCCTAAAATGGGAAGATTAATGACGAAAGTAACATACATAAAAAAATATTTTTTATTTCTACCAATAGCTACGTTACACAAATACAGACAAACGTATTATGGAGAGGTTAAAATGTGCGATGACTGTCATTTATATATTTAAAAAGGAAAACCTTATGTTTACAGCATAAGGTTTTTTTATTGTATAAAATTGTTTAGGTTCTCTTCCCAAGAATACGGTTTAAATTTTATTGAATAATCAGAAATATCTTTATTCAACTGTGTTTTATAAATCTTTTTAATTCCCTTAAAATTTCCAAAATCCTTTAAAAACCATTTGAAAAGCATTGTTGTACGAACTTCTTTTTTAGCATAAATATATTCCGTTTCATGTTCTAAAAAAGATTGTGTAGCTAAATCGAGTTGTTTATTTATGTTTTCAGTATTGTAAAAAGCAATAGGAGGACAACTTATTGCTCCACAATTTAAAGCAAAGTGTATGCGATAATCAATTGTAGTAACCGCAAGTTGTTTAATTAATTTTGGAGCAAATAAATTAGCAATAAAACCTAACGAATATTTGTAACGATACTTTCTTAAAATCCCGTGTTCTATATCATCTAAACTGAAATAATGTTCAGCTATTTTAATTATTTTTTCAGTATATATTTTAGGTTTAGTAATATTTAATTCTTTCCTTAAAATTAAAAAGTAGGCGTTATAAATATTAATCCAAAACGCTTTTTTTTCCTCATCATTTTTTAAGCTATTTATTAATTCATTGAAAGGAGTGAATGAAAGTTCTAACTTTAGCTTCGTCGTATCTTTGTTTTGTTTGACAGTTAGTAAAAGTTGCTCAGAAATATGGTTTAAAGAATAATACTCCATTAGTCTAATTCATAATTAATTATAATATTAGACTGATTTTTCCTAAATGCTTACAAAGTCATTTCAATTATTCACCTATGTTACCAAGTTCAACACCTTCAGAATAAGCAACCTGAATTTTATTATCGCTAAAAGCTTTTTTCACGGCCTCATGAGTATCGAAAGTCACTTGCCAAAAATCTTCAGGATGAACATACGGACGAATCGTTAATTCTATACTGTGAGAATCAAAAGTTTCGATTCCAATTTCAGTTTCTGGTTCCGTTAATATATTATTTACATTAACTAAAGTCGATTTTATAATCTCTTTTACTTTTGGAAAACTTTCAGCATAAGGCATAGTTACGTTAATTTCTAAACGAACCATTCCTTTTTTAGAGTAGTTAGTTACAACTCCATCAGTAATTTTAGCATTAGGAATTATTAATGTTTTATGACCTGGAGAAACTATAGTAGTACTAAAAATTCCAATCTCTTCAACTTTTCCAAACTTTTCTTCAACTTGAATCCAGTCTCCAGATTTATAAGGTTTTAATGTTAAAATTAATATACCAGAAGCAAAATTCCCTAAACTTCCTTGCAAGGCCATACCAATAGCGAAACCTATAGCTGCAAGCAGAGCAACTAAGCTAGATTAATTAACACCCAAAATAGAAGCAACAATAAGCAATAAAGCTCCTTTTAAAATAAAGCTAAGCATAGAAACAAGAAAAGGACGAATAGTATCATCAAAACCTGCCTTTTCTAATACTTTAGTTAAGAAATTTACCAATCGGTTTGCTAGCTTCATTCCAATCCACAAAATAAGTCCACCTAAAAGTAATTTAGGGAAATATAATATGGCTTTTTCTTGAATAAGTTTTAAAATCTCATTGAAATCAATAGTCTCCATATATTGATTTTATTTAAAAGTTAAAGAAATATTTATAACAGTTAAATTTAACTAATTGAAATGAGATGTCAATAAAATGAGAAGGTTATAAAATATAATTGAACGAAATAGCAGCAAAAAACTCTTTACCATAATCGCCAATAGTATACATTTTATCAGTTCCGTTAACAATTCTTCTTGCGTTATACCAGTCAGATTTATTTTCGTTGAAATAATCTTTTAAAGCTTTTCCTGTAAAAACACTATTAATCATTCCATGGAATAGAATTTTTGTAGCAATTTCTTGATCTAAAGCTAAATCAGGATTGTCAACTAAATCAATTTCTAAGATATCTGAATATTTTTGATAATTTTTTCTCCAAGTTAATTGCACATAACCTCTACCGTAATATGTTTGTCCATTTTCTGAATCTGGAATTCCATATTTTCTACCTCTACCTTTTCCATACTCTCGCAAAGGTTTTATCGTTTTATCAGTTTCATGATACGTAGTAGCAAGAACATAAGCGAGCCACCTCACATCTTTTAAATTTTCGTTTTCCCAATAATCTAAAATCTGGTTATAACCATTTACTTGACTTTGTTTTAATCGACCAAAATGTAGTCTTTGTTTTACATAATCAAAGAAGAATTTTCTATTTATCATAACATTATTATTTAGTTTGCAATTAATAAACCTAAAAGAAGTCCCATTCCAATACCGCCTCCAATTAATCCGAAGTTTTTCCAAAATTGTCTGCGTTGAGCGCTTTCTATTTGTTTCATGCTTAACTCCAAAGAAGTATTGGCATTATCTAAGGATTTTTGAGTTAAATTTAAGGTACGATCTGTTTCATCTAATGAAAGTTTTAATTCATTTATTGTCTTTTGAAACAAATCAGATTGCGCTTTAGATTTTAGCTCTAATTGATTGAATAAGTCATTGTTTTCTTCTACAATACGTTCATATTTTAAAACAATATTTTCAATGTCTTTACCGAAATTATTTTTAAATAATTCTTTTCGTAATTCTTCATAATAATGAAACCGAATCTGATTTACTAAATGAAGAGAATCGATCTGATTTATAATCACCGTTCCCTTATTAACAGTTATTGGAAGTTTACGGGAACGAGCATATTCTTTACCAATAGTAATCGTGTCTTTTACTTTTTTTTGAGCATAAACACTACTAAAAGTTGAAAGTATCAGGGTAATGATGAAGGTTAATTTGGTGATTTTTTTCATTATTCAAATTCATTATTTTTTTGACGTAAGTATTCTAATCGGGCAGTAATTTCTTGCTGTTTCTTTTTTATATTTTGACGCTCGGCCCAATCTTTAGGAGCTTTAGCTCTTTTAGTTAAAACAATAGAATCTATTTCTAATTGTAAGGCTTCATTTTTGAACTCATATTTTTTTATAGCAGTTTTTAAACCTTGTATTTCTTTTTGTGCTTTATTATTTAGCTGTTGTGCATTTTTTACTTCACCTTGAGCCTTTTGTAAAGATTCTTTAGCACTTTTTAAATGACTATCTAAAGTAAAAACTTTTATTAGGTTAAAAACCCCAATAATACAAAGTACTATGAGTAAGACAATGTTTGTTTTTTTCATGTAAAATAGGAGCTTTGGTCGTTTAAATTTAGGGTTAAATTACTCAAAAATCTTGAGGATTTAAGTAATAATATTAAATATTTAAGTATGTTTTTTACGATATAGTAGTAAGCTTAAAATGATAAGAAATGGAATGAAAACACAAATAACTACAGATGCTTGAGTATAATTTAAACCTATGATTTCGAACCAGTTTAAAAAGTTTACAGACTGTTTAAAGAGATTATCAGAAAATAATTTAAAATCCTTTATAAAAAATAATGTGACAATAATAAAAGCAATAAAGCCTAAAACTACAGTGTAATTTTTTATTATTCTACTAAGTAAATAAAGAAACAAAGAAGGAATAATAATGTAGTAAACAATAATATTAATTTCATTGTAACTGAAACCTGTAATTTTAGCTATCCATTTTAAGAGTTCATATACCCATTGAAAGATTGTATTCATTTTTTTCAGATATAATATACCTCTAACATTTGTTAGAGGTATAGGATAAGATTATATATCTACATTAATTTATTTTACAAATTTTATAGATTTTACTTTTTTAGTTTCAGTGTAATATAGTTTCATAATAAAAATTCCTCCTTTTAATTTATCAATATTAATTTCTGAATTCTCTGAAAGAATATTTCCTTGTTGTAAGATTCTACCGTGTAAATCGATAATTTGATAATCAATTTTTTCCTCTAAAGAAGAAACTTTTTCAGATGTTTTAATTTGAAGACTATTTTCTGAAGATCTAAAAGCAAAAATACCAGTGTCAAAACCGCCACCTCCAGATCCTCCACAATTTGAAGAAGATGAGTTACCATAAATAGATGTCCATGAGCTGTAAGAACAATTACCTCTTCTCGCTCTAACTCTAAAAGTAAGATATGATGTACCAAAACTAGGAGTTCTTACAAAAGCAGTTGAAGTTCCTTGACCACTAATAAAAGTAGCGCCAGAAATACTCCATTCATACGTAGTTTGTGAAGTCTGATTATTATCAATAACTTCAAGTTCTAACATTGTATTTGGGCAAGTTTTTCCATTTTTCCAATTTGGATTTAAAACATGAATTGTGTTAGGTGGCAATGAAGATCCAGTACCATTTATAGTAACATTTTTAGAAGTATTGCATGCGATTCCGTTTTGTACAACAGAAACGTTAATAGTACCAGAACTAATTGAACAGCCTCCATTAGATCGAACCGTTATACTTGTTGAATTAGAAGAGACAACAGTCATATTTCCATTTGTAGACCAATTAACATTAGAATATCCTTAAGGAATAGAGTAAGTAGTATTTCCTAAAACAGTATTGGAACCTGAAATATTAACTTCACAAGTTGGGGTTACTATTGGATCAAAACTTCCTGTTAAATAATAATATTTATCGCATTTAGACATATCTAAAGTGGTAGTTTTATTACCAGGATTATCTGGCCAACTGTCTTTGTAGCTCCACTTATTTGTTAAGGGATTATATTTATGAATAAAAACAGCATGACTAGTTCCATCATCATCCCAATTGTCGAAGAAAGTGATTAAACCTTTACCTTTGGCTAAATCATTTTGCATTTGTAAAACAGAAGGATTAACTACTTCAACAAAACCTGTGTCTTGATAATTATATACATATTTAATGTATGAAAGAGCATCTAGCTCAAAAGAATCGCCATCTTCATCGACACAATTACCGCTTAAACCTTCAGGGTTAAAAATGTAATTATTTTCTTTAAGTGAACCACAAGAGTTTCTAAAATGAGCCATACCTCTGGTAGTACTGTTTAGTAAATTAGTATTAGGCAGTTGAGAAATTGTAGTAGGGCTAATAACATCATTTTTTAAATTCAAGCCATAATTTTTAGCATAAGCAATAACTTTTTTTACCATGTTATCACCATTTCCACTTCTTTGTTCTAAAACATCTGTACTGTATAAATTCCATTCGTAAAAATCAATATTATTATCATGGCCAGCTTGAATAGCTTTAGATTCTAAAGCAGCTATAGTAGAAAAAATATAACATGGGCCTTGTAGAAGTTGACTATGATAGCCAGTAGAATTTGGTACTTGAGTAAATGCTTGAAAGCCAATACTACTCAAGACAAAAAAAAGTAGTCTTTTTTTCATTTGTTTAGATTTTAGGTTATTATAAAGTATAGATTAAATTCTTGAAAAGGAGGCAATAAACTGAATAGTTGATTATAAAGTTTAGCAATTCTTTTTTACATTCTCTTTTCACAGAATAAATATAACTTAAAATATACGAAATGAAAAAATCCTGAGAAATGTATACTCAGGATTCAATTTTATAAGTTTCTAAAGGTTAGTTGTGTTGTTGTATTATAATGTATTTTGAATTTTATAATTTTCAACATAAGCTTTTAGTGAATAACCCACTCCAAAACCTAATAATAAACCTGTTATACTACCAAGTAAAATACCTACTGAAAGATTTCCAGTTAAAGTTCCGAAATTAACTCCTAAAGAAGTTCCTAAGCCTGTTGCGAAGATTAAACTAAAAATAAAATACGTTTTACTCATTTATGGTTTTAATAATTTTGATTACACATATAAGAAGAGTAATAAGTCTTTTTGTTACAGTGTTTTACAAAATATTTTGTTTTTAGTTATTCTCTAGATTCTAATTTTATCAGATTTTATAAGGCTTCCAAATCTATTTTTTGATATACAATTTCTATAGATAATTTGATCCAATTTTCGGTTTCAGTATTAAAATATTCTTTCTAAAAACTAATCCATAATTATATAAATAATTCCCGAAATCAGCATTTTGATGATTCTTAGACACATTTTTATTGCTAATAATATAGGTTTGAGAAAGTAAAAACAAAATATACAATAAAGAGCTATAACTAATTTTTGTGTAAAATTTAATGGAATAGAAATGGATATTTTCAAGAGAATAAAAAAAGATAGAGGACCAATAGGAAAACATCAAAGTATGTTAGAAGGAGATTTTGCTTTCCCAAAATTTACAGGAAAAATTTCAAACAGGGTTTCTTTTAAAGAAAAAGTATTAATCAATTGGAGTTACAATAACTATTTAGGATTGGCGAATTCTGAAGAGGTGAGAAATATAGATTCTTATGCTAATTCTAGATGGGGAATTACTTACCCAATGGGCTCTAGAATGATGACAGGTGATACATATTTACACGATACTTTTGAAAATAATATGGCTTCCTTTTTAAAAATGGAAAGTGCTTTAGTTTTAAATTTTGGATATCAAGGAATGTTTTCAATTATAGATTGTTTATTGAAGTCAACAGATGTTGTAATCTCAGATGAACAGTGTCATGCCTGTACAATAGATGGAATTCGGTTGCATAAAGGAAGCAGATTAGTTTTTAAACATAATGATATTGAAAGTTTAGAAGAAAAAATAAAAGAAGCAAAGCAAATTATATCTAAATCAAAAGGAGGGATTCTGGTAGTAACTGAAGGTGTTTTTAGCATGTCTGGTACCAAAGGGAAGTTGAAAGAAATTTGTGCTTTAAAGAAGATTTATAACTTTAGATTGTTAGTAGACGACGCTCATGGCTTTGGCGTAGCAGGATTGAAAGGTAACGGAAGTGTGTGTGAGGCTAATTTAGAAAATGAGGTCGATTTATATTTTACAACCTTTACAAAATCGATGGCATCTTTTGGAGCCATAATTGCGGGGAAAAAAGAAATTATAAATTATTTTAAATACAATTTAAGATCTCAAATATTTTCTAAATCGTTACCAATGTCTATTGTTTATGGATTAAATGAGCGATTAAAAATAATCATGAAATCTGATGATAAAAGAGAAAAATTATTTAAAATTACGAATCTGCTTCAAAATGGATTAAAAGAAAAAGGTTTTCTTTCCCATACTCTTAATACTTGTATAACTCCAATATATTTTAATGTTGAACTGAATCATGTATTGAAACTCCAGAGAGAATTGGTTTATGATTTTGGCATTTATTGTTCTGTTATTATTTACCCAGTTGTTCCGAAAGATGTGGTTATTTTCCGATTGACTTCTACAAGTTTACATTCGAATAAAGACGTAGTACATACTTTACAATCTTTTGATAAAGTATTTAAAAAATACATTAAATAATGCAAAAGATTATTTACCCAAAAGAACCAGATCTTTTTTTTAAAGAGACAAGAAAAAGAGTAGAAGCATATTTTAAAGATAATAACTTTAAAAAGTTTGGAGGAAGAAAACTATTGATGAAATATTTTATTTTAAAAATAGCTCTCTTAAGCGTTTATACAGCCATTTTTTTGTTACAGGAAACGTATTTTAGTTTTTTGCCTTTTATAATTTTGGGTCCTTTAAGTATTATTTTGGTGATTAATGTTTCTCATGATGGAATTCATGGAGTAGCAAGTTCAATAAAATGGCTTAATAATTATTTTACCCTACAAATGGATTTAATAGGAGCGAACTCATTTGTTTGGAAGAAAAGACATCAGTTTGGACATCATATGTTTCCAAATACTTTAGCTAAAGATCCTGATTTAAGTCAAAGTAATTTAGTGAGGATTCTACCTGGAATTCAGTTAAAATGGTTTCATAAATTTCAGCACATTTACGTGCCTGTTTTGTATGCTTTTTACACAATAAACTGGATTTATATTCGTGATTTTGTTGATTTTTTTTCAAGTAAAAGTCTCATAAAAAATATTCCTAAAGTTGAACATGTAAAGTTGTTCGTTTTTAAAAGTATTTACATCATTATTTTTCTTTTCGTTCCTTTTCTATTTACGTCACTTTCTTTTAAAGAAATAGTATTCAATAATTTATTAATGCATATATCAGCTAGTTATTTTTTAACAATAGCTTTAGTTCCATCTCATGTTTCTGAAAAATCAGTTTTTATTCAACCAAATGAAATAGGAGAAATGCCTTATTCTTGGTCTCATCACCAAGTTATTACAACTGCTGATTTTGCTACAGATAATAAAGTAATGACTTGGTTATTGGGGGGCTTTAATCATCATGTATCTCATCATCTTTTTCCAAGGATTTCACATGTACATTATCCTAGAGTAACATCTATAGTTAAAGAAACTACGAAGAAATATAATTTAAAGTATTCTCATGAGAAAAGCCTTTTTAAAGCATATGTTTCTCATTTTAATTTATTGAAAAACAATGGATAATAGTTCTTTTAATATTAAAGAAGAAGATCATTTTTTTTATAAGAAATTAATTACAGAAAGATTTCTAAATAATCCTAGAATGTCTTTATTGTTTTCTAAGGAAAAAAAAGATTTCAATAAAAAAGTTTTTCGTTTAATAAATTACTGTTTTTCAATAGCTGTAAAACAAAAAGGAGTTTATGTATCAAACAATAAAAAGACTATAGTTTTATTTTATGAACAAGAAAAATTCAAAAAGAGTTTAGATGATTATATCAGATTCTTTAATGTAATAAAGAGTATTTCTTTTTTCAAGTTAAAAAGAGTTTTAAAAAATGAAAAAGAAGTAAAAGAGCATAAATTGAAATTAAATAATTACATCTATGTGTGGTTTATAGCTCAAGATAAAAATTATAAAAAATTAGATGGTTTAGTTGAAATAAATAAAATGTTATTTGACCTTGCCCGAAAGAGAAAGCTCCCAATTTTATTTGAAACTTCAGATTATCGATTATTAAATTTTTATAAGAAAGCGGGTTTTGATATATACAATCAAATGGTTAGAGAAGGAGAAATTATATATTTTTTTGCAGACAAGTTTACTTACGAAAAATACAAAAAGAATAGTTAAACTAGAATTAAAAAAACTCATCAGTAAATAATTCTACTGATGAGTTTTTTTATATTACATATTTCTTCTGTATTGTCCACCAACTTCAAATAATGCTGAAGTAATCTGACCTAAAGAACAAACTTTAGCAGCTTCCATTAAACATTCAAAAATGTTTTCGTTTTGAATAGCAGCTTGCTGTACAATCTTTAATTGATTTTGTACTTCTTGTTTGTTAGCTTCATTTAAGTTTTCCTTTGTTTTGATTTGGAATAATTTTTCCTCTTCTGTTGCACGAATTACTTCCTGTGGAGTAACCGTTGGAGAACCTTTAGAACTCAAGAACGTATTTACACCAATAATTGGAAATTCTCCTGTGTGTTTTAAAGTTTCATAATATAAACTCTCTTCTTGAATTTTAGAGCGTTGATACATGGTTTCCATTGCGCCTAAAACTCCTCCACGTTCTGTGATTCTATCAAATTCTGTTAGTACAGCTTCCTCAACTAAATCAGTTAATTCTTCAATGATAAATGAACCCTGAATCGGATTTTCATTCTTAGCTAATCCTAATTCTTTATTGATAATTAATTGAATTGCCATTGCTCTTCGTACACTTTCTTCTGTAGGTGTAGTAATTGCTTCATCATAAGCATTTGTATGTAAAGAATTACAGTTGTCGTAAATCGCATATAATGCTTGTAATGTAGTTCTAATATCGTTGAAGTCAATTTCCTGTGCATGTAAAGAACGTCCAGAAGTTTGAATATGATACTTCAACATCTGAGCACGTGGATTTGCTCCGTACTTATATTTTAACGCTTTTGCCCAAATCTTACGAGCTACACGTCCGATTACAGCATATTCTGGATCGATACCATTTGAGAAGAAGAACGATAAGTTTGGACCAAATTTATTAATATCCATTCCTCTAGATAAATAATATTCTACATAGGTAAATCCGTTAGCTAAAGTTAAAGCTAACTGTGTAATTGGATTTGCACCAGCTTCTGCAATATGATATCCAGAAATAGAAACAGAGTAGAAGTTACGTACATTTTTCTCAATAAAATATTCTTGAACATCTCCCATTAAACGTAAAGCAAATTCCGTAGAGAAAATACAAGTATTTTGAGCCTGATCTTCTTTTAAAATATCTGCTTGAACTGTACCACGAACTTGTGCTAATGTATTCGATTTAATTTCTGCATATACGTCTGCTGGTAAAACCTGATCTCCAGTAATACCTAAAAGTAATAAACCTAAACCATCATTTCCTTCTGGTAAATCACCGTTATATTTTGGTCTAGCGATACCTTTATCATCGTATAACTCTTTTAATTTTGCTTCTACTTTCGATTCTAAACCGTGTTCTTTAATATATTTCTCACAGTTTTGATCAATTGCAGCATTCATAAAGAATCCTAATAACATTGGAGCCGGACCATTAATAGTCATCGATACAGAAGTCATAGCATGACTTAAATCGAATCCAGAGTATAATTTCTTAGCGTCATCTAAACAACAAATAGATACTCCAGCATTTCCAATTTTTCCGTAAATATCAGGTCTATGTCCAGGATCATTTCCGTATAAAGTTACCGAGTCAAAAGCAGTAGATAAACGTTTTGCTGGCATTCCTAAACTTACGTAGTGAAAACGTCTGTTTGTACGTTCTGGTCCACCTTCTCCAGCAAACATTCTTGTTGGATCTTCACCAGTTCTTTTGAAAGGATATAATCCGGATGCATATGGGAATTCTCCAGGAACGTTTTCCTGTAAATTCCAACGTAATAAATCACCCCAAGCTTTATATTTAGGTAAAGCTACCTTTGGAATATCAGAATGAGAAAGTGATTTTGTATGCGTTTCAATTTTTATTTCTTTATCACGTACTTTAAACGTGTAAATAGGATCTTTATATTTTTGAACTTTTGTAGCCCAGTTTAAAATGACTTCCCAATTATATGGGTCTAAATTCATTTTTACGCGATCAAATTCAGCGATTAATAATTTTAAGAAATCACTGTTTTCGTCTGTTTTTTGAATTGAAGTTTCATCAATTCCTGATTTATCTAAAGTTACAGTTCTTTCAGAAACACTTTCAATGGTTTTGAAGATTCCATATAACTTTTGAGCAACTTTTTCTTGGTCATCTACTCTTTTATCATAAGCTCTGTTATTTTCTGCAATTTCAGATAAGTAACGTGTTCTAGCTGGCGGAATTACAAATATCTTTTCAGACATTTCTTTAGTAATTTCAAAAGTAGATTTTAAATCAGCTCCTGTTTTTTCAACAACTTTATCCATAATCGCTTTGTATAGCGAGTTCATTCCTGGATCGTTGAATTGAGAAGCAATAGTTCCATACACAGGCATATCATCCATATGTACATCCCAAAGATTATTATTACGCATGTATTGTTTTTTAACATCGCGTAATGCATCTAATGCACCTCTTTTATCAAATTTGTTAATCGCAACTAAATCAGCAAAATCAAGCATGTCAATTTTCTCTAACTGAGTTGCAGCTCCGAATTCAGGAGTCATCACATATAAAGAAGCATCAGAATGTTCTATAATTTCAGTATCAGATTGTCCGATACCAGAAGTTTCCAAAATAATTAAATCAAACTCAGCAGCTTTTAAAACTTCAACTGCTTCATTTACATATTTAGATAAGGCTAAATTAGACTGACGTGTTGCTAAAGAACGCATATACACACGTTCGTTATTAATAGCATTCATACGAATACGATCACCTAATAAAGCACCACCAGTTTTTCTTTTAGAAGGATCAACAGAAATTAAACCGATAGTTTTTTCTGGAAAATCAATTAAGAAACGACGAACTAATTCATCTACTAAACTTGATTTACCAGCACCACCAGTTCCTGTAATACCTAATACTGGAGTTTTTGAAGTTTCATTTTTCTTATGAATAATATCCATAGTTTCTTTTGAAACTTCTGGGAAGTTTTCTGCTGAAGAAATGACACGAGCAATACTTCCGATTTGTTTTTCGGCTAAGTGTTTTACTTCACCGTTTAATTTATCACCAATAGCAAAATCAGATTGTTGTACAAGATCGTTAATCATACCTTGTAACCCCATTTCACGACCATCGTCAGGAGAATAAATACGAGTAATTCCGTAATCCATTAATTCCTTAATTTCTTCAGGAAGGATTACTCCACCACCACCGCCAAAAATTTTGATATGACTTGCTCCTTTTTCTTTAAGCAAGTCGTACATGTATTTAAAATATTCGTTATGACCACCTTGGTAAGAAGTCATAGCAATTGCATTAGCATCTTCTTGAATAGCACAGTTTACTACCTCTTCAACACTTCTATCATGACCTAAGTGAATTACCTCTACACCAGTAGACTGGATAATTCTACGCATTATGTTTATTGCAGCATCATGACCGTCAAATAATGAAGCAGCAGTTACAATTCTTACTTTATGCTTGGGTTTATAAGGAGCTATTTGTTCCATTCGTAAATTTAGTTGTTATTTTGAGTTGCAATTTACGAAAATCTCAAAAAAATTAAGCAATGTTTAAGAAAAGCTTAGGGCTTATAAGTCAATATTTTTGGGTTTATTCCATTTACATAATTGGTAATCATATCAATGTCTTTTGCAAATTGTGAACCTTGAAACCCTGTAATGTCTTGATGTGTAATGTTTTGGTTGTAAAATTCTAAGTAAATTGAAGATAATGGAGCATAAGACCAGTGCCATTTTTCTTCGTTATATCCAGTTCTTCCGTTATCTTTTGATGTATAAACTAAGTAGAAACCAAAACTGTTTGCGTGTTTCATTAACCATTCATATTCTTTTTTACCTTTTCCTTGTAAAAAATATTCATCTTCTAAATCATTAATGTCAACATCAGTTCCCCAGTGATGTCTTGATGTTCCTGGCATAGAACTGTATTCTAAAATTTTTAAAGCGCGTTTGTCTTCAGGATATTTTTTGTATTTGTCAGTCCATTTATAATCCCAAATTCTTTTTTGGTGTGAAAAATTTCGAGTTGCCGAAACCGCTTTTAATTTAATACCTTCTTTTTTTGCGGCATTTACCATATTGAGAAATTGTTCTAATACTTCTTTTCGTAAATACATTTCGCTAGAAGACAAATCTTTCGGGATTTTACCAAAGTCAGGGTGTGTTTCATAATCAAATTTCCCTAAGACATATTCTTTTGTTAAATACACTGGGTATTTTGGTGTTGTATCTTTTTTAATAATAGCAACTTCAGCTATTTCGATAACTTCTTCTTTTTTAATTTTCTTTTCAGTTTTGCAGTTAAAGAAAATGCTTAAAAATAGTATTGATGAAAATTTTATAGATGTTTTATAAATGCCCAAAACTTCCTGTTTTTTAAATAATTGATATCAGTTTCAAATGAGTAAGCCTCTCGTTCAAAGCTTAAATTTTGATAAGCAAGATAACCATTTTTATATTTTAAAAATTTAAAAAACCATTCAATTCCATAGAAAATATAAAAAGGAATAATAAGCATTTCTATTTGTTGTCGCAGATGAATTTTCTCGTGATTAATCGTGATTTTATCATTTTTAATTGAAGAGTTTTTAAGAAAAATAAACGGATATAAAGTAATACCAGTAAAACCTTTAGGGACGAGATGTTTTGAGATTATAATCAATAACTACATTTAAATTTTTAAAAGCAAGATATAGAGAATATTTTATAGATTAGCAACTTATTTAAACCAAAGTATTATTAAATAGTTATTAAAATGAATAAATTGAGTAGTTTCTTTATTGTTTTTGCTTTTTTATTGATAGGATGTTCTGAAAAAGAATCAATACAAGAAGAAGAAGTGATTTTGTCTACAGAAAAAGAATTTTTAAAATTTGAAATCCCTGGTTATACTGTTGTTGTAGATAATAATGAAATATTAATCACAGTACCAGCAAGTCAATCAGAGTTTGAATTTAAACCAGATTATGAGCTTTCAGAAAAAGCTACAATAACTCCTCAACCTAATCTTGTAGATTATAAAAATCCTGTAGAGTTCACAATAGAAGCTGAAGATGGATCAACAAAAAAATATATCAGTAAAATAGTTTATGCTAAAGGATTGAAAAGTGTTAAAATTAAAATGAGTAGAGAAATTAATGGGTATACTCAAACAAAAGAATCTGAAGGAATAATTAATCTTGATGAAAAACAAATCACTTTTTTTCTTGAAAGGTCATTTTTTGATCATACCTATACTACAAATTTTTTGGAATTAGATTTTGAAGGTACAGTAGTTTCTATACCTAGTGAAGTTGATAAAATTGATATTAATTTTGATAATTTAATTTTAAGCGGTGAAGCAAATGATGAATTTAAAATTTCTATAATAAATACTGAAAACCATTTTTACACCTCACTATATACCTATGGAAATAATTTACAAGGAGAGTTTAATAGGTTAAGTAATTGTAATTTAGATTTGTATCCAGGTTTTAAAGAAGGAGATTATGTATCGTTTATGTTAGAAACAGATGATCTTTCGAACATTACGTTAGATCCTAGTACAATGTTTGTTCCTGTAAATTCAACAGTAAATATTCCCGTAGATATCCCTTTAAACTTAACAGAACCTAAAGTTATAAGTGTCACTTCAGAGTCAGGTGAAACCAAAACAATAAAAATAGGTTTTACAAAACGAAAAATATATTTCAATATTGAGTTTTTTTGTCAAACAGACGGTTTAAGAGCAGATGATACAGGAAAGTCTTTATACTTTAGATCAGTAAGTCCGATACAAAAAATGTGGTTGAAAGATGTTGATTCTGGTGAAATAGTAGAATGTGAAATAACCAATCCTGTATTTCCTAATAACAATGATAGTGTGCCAAGTGGTTTTTCTAGTATTGGGTTAATTTTTGGAGATCAGTTAGTAAGTCGTGCTACATATCAACTAAATGTTCAGTTAGAAGACGGTTATGAAACAGCCGTTGATGTTTTCTTATCACAAACGAAATAGTAGTAATTGGAACAGAAAAAAAACTAAGAAGACACTCTCAGAATTTGAGAGTGTTTTTTTATTTCCTCTATTAAATCCGCTAATAGAGGATTTCTATTTGAAGTATACCAAACTACAGATAAAGTGGTACGTTGGGTAATTTCGTTAAGTTCAATAAATTTCACATTAGAGTCGTAACCTTGTTGCAGCGACTTTGGAACAATAGATAAACCAAACCCGTTTACCACTAAATTAAAGATGGAATCT
>ERZ1740052.120-NODE-120-length-27162-cov-7.363965_pt1 | contig 27162 bp, 23 predicted proteins | sample MGYA00581750_ERZ1740052 | MGnify/ENA primary metagenome ERZ1740052 (study PRJEB43018, sample SAMN04849743) | marine metagenome | isolation source: floating plastic debris | place: Pacific Ocean | collected 2008-08-30 | study: EMG produced TPA metagenomics assembly...
GATGCACTATTTATGGAAGTTCACGAAAATCCCGACATGGCTCCCAGCGATGGCCCAAATATGGTCCCTTTAGCCCAGCTTGAAACAGTACTCAAGGGGATTATCAGAGTTCGTGCTGCTTTAGAAACTGTTGATTTAGTTGCTCTGTAAACTTGTTAAATAAGTAGTTGTGCAAAATTAATTTGATATTTTGAAAACTTCAAGTTCCTGTGGTTGCTTCGTTCCTAGCAATAGCGATACACAACTAATTTTGCTTAGGTACTTATTATAATGAATGCACTACTGTAGCCGATGAAAATAATTCTTTCTGACATTTTTTATAGCTAATGATTATGAGACAACAACCTGTAATTTTTCTACATATTCCCAAGGCTGGTGGAAGTACTTTACTAAATATAGTTAGAAGGCAGTACAATTCTGAGAGTATATTTTCTGTTGATGGAAAAAATCCCCTAGAAAGCATCAAACAATTTCAGCAACTGCCAAAAAATGACAGAGAATCAACTCAAGTTGTAATGGGACACATGTATTTTGGCACACATGAATTTTTGCCAAATTCAAAATATATCACAATGTTACGCGACCCCATTGAGCGAATTATTTCATTTTACTACTACGTTCTCCGAAATCCAGACCATAATCACTATAATTTGATTGCGTCTAAAAATCTCAGTTTAAAAGATTACGTAAAAAGTGGCATTGGCAAACAACTTGATAATGGTCAGACTAGACTTTTGTCGGGAATTGATGCTCTAGATGTTGAGTTTGGAAGTTGCTCTGAAACAATTTTAGAAAGAGCAAAAATGAATCTTAAAAAATATTTTGCTGTAGTTGGAATAACTGAGAAATTTAATGAATCACTGCTTCTGATGAAAAGTAAATTAAATTGGAAAAAGTCGATTTTATATAAAAAAGCTAATGTCACAAAAAACCGACCGAAAAAGTTAGATGTTGCAGAAGTAGAGATCAGAGAGATAGAAAAACAAAATGAATTTGATATTGAACTTTATAGGTATGCTCAAGAATTATTTACCAATCAATTACAAGAGAGTTCTATCGAAAAAAAATTACATCAATTTATTTTTTTGAATAACAATTATCAAACTTACACCAAAACTATTGATAAGTTCAAATCTATATTTAGTTCAACTAGATAATTATAGATATTATCAAGAATATTCCGACGCAATAATTTATCTGATGTGAATCTCACATGTTTATTTTGATATATTGACCATGAAAAGTATTTATCAGCATGAACTGCAAAATTGTTTATCTCAAATAAAACTGCTAGTTCTGGATGTAGATGGTGTGATGACAGACGGGGGTCTTTACTACACAGAAAGTGGTGAAGAATTGAGAAAATTTAATGTCAAAGATGGCATGGGTATTAAGCTACTACAAAAAACAGCAGTTGAAGTAGCTGTCATTACTAATAGTACTTGTCCCGCTACTTTACATCGCATCAAAAAACTAGGTATCAAGCACAGTTTTTCCGGAATTGAAGATAAGTTAGCTGTCCTCAAAGAACTTTGTATTCAACTAAATTTGTCTCTTTCTGAAGTTGCTTATGTAGGTGACGATATCATTGATTTACCAATTTTGCAGGCTGTTGGGTGCCCTTTAACTGTTGCTGATGCTATACCAGAAAATCAAGATTGTGCTGTATATATAACCAGATTAGCAGGTGGACAAGGATGCGTCCGAGAAATTTGCGAACTGTTAATGAAAGCACAGCAAGTAAAGGTTGAATATTTATCACAAAATAATGGCTAATCCTCAGCTTGTGAAACGAATTATTACCTGTCAAGGTAGTATTCAGTTAATTACTGCTTTGTCTGTTCTTAATTATCGAGAAAAAGAGCAGATAAGCTTTAATAAACACTATGAAGACTACCTTGTTATCTATGACCTCAATACACCACCAGGACAAATTGAGGAATTTGCTAACTATATCAAAAAAATGGCTGAGTTAGCCCATGAATGGAAAGCTATTATTTACATGAATCCGACTCATATCAATGATATTTCTCAGGAATTAGCAACTTCAAGTCCGAGGAAAATTTACGATTCGGTACATAGATTAGTTGGTACTGACTCTGCAGATGAAATTTTTCTCTGCCGCAACTGGCAGTTTAGCAATCAACTTTTGATAAATACTTATAAATCGGCAGAAAAAATTTGCTATGGAGATAGTATTGGTATTTACTTCTCATCAAATGCTAAAGGTTTATTTGCTTCACCTAATCCAACAAAGCTAAATTTTAGTAGTTATATTAAGAAAAAAATAAAATCTGCTATCAGTAAGGTTAAGGATAAATTACAATTAAAAACTGTTTTAAAAAATGTAGAATTTGATATTGGTTATTTACTCTTACCTGATATTATGGGGGAGTTACCTCCCATGAAGACTGTAGTTCTAGATAAATTAGACTTATTACAAACTTTTGAAAAGCTTAGAGAATTAATAGATGTAGATTATATCTCGCACTTAAGAGCAAAGATTGACTACAGTCCTATATTAATTTTACTCACTAGCAACTTTTCTGAAGCTCAGCGGATGTCGGAGGAAGATGAAATCAATGCTTATCGTCAATTCTTGAATTCTCAAAAGATAGAGCCTAATACAATATTACTTATCAAGCCTCATCCTAGAGATGGCAATATAAAAATTCAAAAATTACAATCAGCACTATCAGATTTGTTTACCAATATATTAGTTTTATCAGAACCGCATCTATTCTTTCTACCCTTTGAAATTTTATTCGCGCAAGTTTTTCTGCAATCAGATATGTCAGTCCGAGAAAATATCAGGGTATTAACGGTTAGTTCGGCTTGTCTCTCCTTGAAATTGCTGTTTAATGTTCCTTGTGTCGTCGGTTTTGGAGAAGAAATAACTCCTAACTTTTTCTATGAAAATTATGTTGTTGGGAGATTAGAACATGAAGCATATCTTAAAAAAGCAATTCATAAAAATTAATCTCAAAAATAAAATTTGGCATGGGAATGACAACAATTTGAATTTCATAGAATGCAAAATCAGAAATTAGGATTTTAGCTTTTATGTTGCCTCTTCTCGCATATTACATACATGTTTGATTTGATTTGATTCATATTGACTAGAAATAATTATTTATGCAAGAAGCTTCTTTTACTGAAAATGAACGTACTACATATTAATCAATCTGATATTTCTGGTGGAGCAGCAATTGCAGGTTATAGATTGCATAAAGTCTTACTTGCCCAAGATTTTGACTCACATTTGCTAGTAGGAAAAACAAATATATCTAACCCTCGTATTACCTCTGTTCCGCGCAAACATTTTCTCGAAAAACAACTGAGTCGTTTCACTTCTTCTTTTGGCTTAAACTATATCAATCACATCAGTAGCTTTGATATTCCCAAACATCTTTTTTATAAAAATGCAGATATTTTAAATTTTCACAACCTGCATCTCGATTATTTTAATTACCTAGCGATTCCATCACTAACTAAAAATAAACCAGCTGTTTTGACTCTCCATGATATGTGGAGTTTTACCGGTCACTGCGCTTACAGCTATGATTGCGAACGCTGGAAAAATGGCTGTGGTAAATGTCCTTATCCAAATACTTATCCTGCTGTGACTACAGACAATACAAGTCTGGAATGGAAGTTAAAAGATTGGGTTTACAATCATTCTAACTTGAATATTGTTGCCCCTAGTCATTGGATGGCAGAGCAAGCCAGAGCAAGCATCCTTAACCGTTTTCCCGTTCATTATATTCCCAACGGAATTGATACACAAGCTTATCAACCCCTTGATTCCGAGCAATGTCGTTTTGTACTGGGTATACCTCTAGACAAAAAAGTCTTGATGTTTGGGGCTGAGAGTTTAAAAGATTCGCGGAAGGGAGGAGATTTATTAATCAAAGCACTCTCTCAATTACCTGAATCTCTCAAAGCTGAAACTATACTTCTGACTTTGGGACATGGTAGTGAGTCCCTAGCGCAAACCGTAGGAATGGAATGTCTAAGTCTAGGGTATGTCAGTAGCGATCGCTTAAAATCAATTGCTTTCTCTGCGGCCGATCTGTTTGTTTTTCCTACCCGTGCTGACAATCTACCTCTAATCTTACAAGAAAGCATGGCTTGTGGAACCCCGATGGTTTCCTTCAAGGTCGGAGGTGTACCGGATTTAGTACGACCTGGAATTACAGGCTATTTAGCTAGTCCAGAAGATACCAATGATTTTTCTAATGGTATCATCCAACTCTTACAAGACAATGATGAGCGTATTCGCATGAGTAAAAATTGTCGAGCAATTGCTGTTGAAGAATATACTTTAGAAACTCAAGCAAAAAAATACATTTCTATGTATCAAGAAATACTAAATGAATAATTTTTAAGCAGTGAAAAGACTGTTTTGTTTGCAAGTAATTGAATGAGTTAATAGTTAATATTTTAGAAACATATAGTATTATTTAATGATATTAAATATGATTAGTATTATTACCCCTGTATATAACGGTGAAAGATTTATCGAATTTTGTCTTCAAAATGTCATTGCTCAAAACTGTTCGGATATAGAACACATAATTGTAGATGGCGGTTCAACAGACAAAACTGTCGAAATAATTAAGCAATATGCAGAAAAATATTCTCACATATCCTGGATTTCAGAAAAGGATAAAGGTCAGTCAGATGCCATGAATAAAGGCATTAATATGGCGAAAGGCGAGATATTATCTTTTTTAAATGTTGATGATTATTATCAGCCAAATGTACTAAATAGAGTCTTAGAAATATTTAAAAATCTACCAAATCCAAGCTTCCTCGTTGGTAATTGTAACTTATGGAATGATGATGAGGAATTGATTGCAATAAATAAGCCTAAAAAAATGCACTTTTACGACTTATTGTTGGGATGGGATGTCAACCCTTTTCCCGCTAATCCATCAGCATATTTTTACCATAAATCAATACATGAAAAAATTGGTTTATACGATGTAGAAGACCATGATGCTATGGATTTACATTTTCTTTTACAAACTGTACAAGTAGCCACAGTAAAGTACGTAGACGAAACTTGGGGAAATTTTAGGGTCATTCAGGGGACAAAAACCTATAACAGTAATCAGAATGGTGAAACACTAAAGCGGATAAAAACTATTTTAGAAAGTTATCATCAAAAGTTGCCTTTTGATTTACGAGTTAAATTAGCTCTGAAACGCCAATTTTATAAAAAGAAAAAAGGGCTTGAGCGTAGAATTAAATACCTGACATCGAGAAGATAAACATTATGAATCCTAAAGTATCTATTATTATCCCTGCATATAATACTAGTCTTTATATCAAGAAAACAGTTGAGTCTGCATTAGAACAGACCGAACAAAACATTGAAGTTATTGTAGTTGATGATGCTTCTACTGATAAGACCGTAGAAATTGTTAGTGAAATTATTGATAAGCGACTAAAAATCTTAGTTAATGAAAGTAATTTTGGACCGAGCTATTCCCGTAACCGGGCTATAAAAGTAGCTAAAGGTGAATGGATAGCTTTACTGGATTCTGATGACTGGTATGAGCCAAGAAGATTAGAAATATTGTTGCATACTGCTGATGCAGAAAATGCAAACATGATTGCAGATAATATGCATTTAATTAAAGACGGTGCAGAACATCCCCATAGTACTTATTTTGCTAATCAAGGAATATCATTTAAAAATCCGACAAGAATAGATGCTGTTAATCTAATTGATTTAAGCCTCAGTATCACCAAACCTCTAGTTAAACGCGATTTTTTAATTCAAAATTCTCTTGAATTTAATGAAGCATTAAAGTACGAAGAAGATTTTTTTCTTTTCTTATTCTGTATTTTGAAAGGAGCAATATTCGTAGTTTCACCTGAACCATTGTACTTCTATCGCACTCGTACAGGTTCTTTAATGACTAAACAACAGGAATTTTACGAGCAAGCTTACAATACAAACCGTTATCTTTTAGAGCAAGATTTTACGCAGAATAACCAGAAATTATTGCATTGTCTCTCCAAAAGATTTTCTCATATTAAACAACTGAGGGCATACTATAGGGTCAAACCATTTATCAAAGAAAGAGATTTTTTCGCTGCATTAATTGTGGCTTTTAAAAATCCTATTTTCTTTTGGGCATTATGGATAAAACTACCAGTTATTTTCAAATATCGTCTAGCAAAAAAAACAATATGAATATTAAAATTTCATTATACAACGACAGCAAGCTTTTTATTGATAATTTTATAGTTTATATTTTAAAATTTATATTTCATAAATTCTAAATTTTTCATAATTTATAGCTTCAATACCAGCCTTAAAAACAAGAATAATATTTTTAATTAACAATATATCAAAAGGGTAAAATTATCATTCGTTAATCAGAAAATTTGACATTATTTATTGTCTAGATTTACTGCTTAATTTATCTCAATTCCTCTGGGCATATTCTACAAATAAAATTAAACACTTGCCTAACTTAGGAGAATTCAAATGAAAGTAGATTGGTTAATTGTCGGAGCGGGATTTTCAGGCTGCGTACTTGCCGAACGGATTGCAACTCAACTCGGACAAAAAGTATTACTAGTAGAAAAAAGAGACCATATAGGTGGAAACGCATTTGATTACTATAACGAACATGGTATTCTTGTTCATAAATATGGTCCGCACATTTTTCATACTAAATCTAAAAAAGTGTGGGATTATTTGTCTGAGTTCACTGAATGGCGTCATTATTTTCACCATGTTCTTGGGGTTATAGAAGGTAAGAAAGTTCCTATTCCCTTTAATCTCAATTCTTTATACGAACTTTTTCCACCCCATTATGCTCAAAAGTTAGAGAATTTACTTTTACAAAATTTTGGTTTTGGAGTTAAGGTACCAATTTTAAAATTGCGTGAAAGTACCAGTGGTGACCTTGGCTTTTTAGCTGAGTACATCTATAATAACGTTTTTCTCCGCTATACAACTAAGCAGTGGGGATTAAAACCGGAAGAATTAGATTCGGGAGTAACCGGACGTGTTCCAGTATACATAAGCAGAGATAACCGATATTTTCAGGACCCCTACCAAGCAATGCCAAAGCTTGGTTATACAGAAATGTTCCGACGAATGTTATCTCATCCCAACATCAAGGTGTTACTAAATGCTGATTATCGTGAAGTAGTCAACGATATTCAATTTAACCGGATGATCTATACCGGGCCTATTGATACATTTTTTGACTATATGCATGGTGAATTACCTTATCGCAGCTTACGATTTCATCAGGAAACTCTAGATAAAGATAATTATCAAGAGGTAGGTACGGTTAACTATCCGAACGAATATGATATTACCCGGATTACCGAGCAGAAGTATCTTTCTGGCCAAACTTTACCTAAAACAACCTTAGTAATGGAATATCCACAGGTATATGTACCTGGTGAAAACGACCCTTACTACCCTATCCCCCGTCCAGAAAACCGAAAGCGTTACGAGCTTTATGTCAAAGAGTCTCAAAAGCTTAATGGTAGTGTAATCTTTGCTGGAAGACTTGCAGAATACAAGTATTACAACATGGACCAAGCTGCTTTACGTGCTTTGGGATTATTTGAAAAACAAGTGTGTGGTAGTCGAATCAAGCAAAAGGATTTTACATATGCAGCAAAACATTGATTTACTTAAACCTATAGAGCTTCCCGAACTTCCTTCGACTCCTTTGATATCAATTCTGATACCAAACTACAACTACGCAAAATATATCGGTGAAGCTTTGGATAGTGTTCTGGAGCAAACCTATCCCCATTTTGAAGCAATTGTTTGCGATGATGGTTCTAAAGATAACTCTTGTGAAATTGTTGAAAGCTATGTTCAGAAGGATTCTAGGATTAAATTAATTAGCAAAGAAAATGGTGGTGTCGCTAATGCTTTAAATGTTGCATATAACAACAGTAAAGGTCAGATTATTTGCATCTTAGACGCGGATGATATCTGGATGAGCTACAAACTTGAAAAGATTCTGGGGCTATATACATCTGATTCTCAATGTGGTTTTGCTATTCACAATGTTATTGAAATAGATGGACAGGGTAACTTCATCAAGACAACTCCCAAGTATAATCATCTCGCTTCTGGTTGGATGGGACAAGTTTCGCTAAAAAATGGTGGATTTGTCTATGACATTCCTCCAGCTTCTGCGCTAAGTATAAGACGAGAAATTGCGGAGAAAATATTTCCGCTAAATGAAGCGTTTACAAGAAATGCAGATAGCTTAATATTTCGCTTTGCTCCATTTATCACAGTAATCGGAGCCGAAAAAGAAGCATTAAGTAAGTTCCGCTTACATGGTTCTAATACTACTTCTGCAACTATTTTGACAGTAGATATGCTTGAGAGAGAACAAATTACTTTCGAGCGAATATATCAGGAGCAGAAACAGTTTCTCACCAATGTTTATGGACGGCAAATTGCTGAGCAACTAACAGATATTAAGCATAGTTTAGTGGTTTGTCACAACCGTTATCTACTTGGTCGTCTCAAAGGAATACCTAAAGTAGAACTGACCGAGATGCATCAGCGTTTTATCACTCACACTGAGTTTCGCAAACGTTCTACTCAAGAACAATTTTTATTCAAATGGGGTGAATATTTGCCAGACGCAATTTTCAAGATGCTCTTTTACCAGTTGTACGGTTCAAGTAACTTGAAACATTTACTCAAACGGATACTAAGAAAATAGGCTGCTCCCAAACGCATCTACTTTCAAGAATTTAGCCTTATAATGCCGAAAATTTCTTACTTGCTAATAGAATTGATACAAAACCATATCCATATCCAAACACAATATCTATTCAGGGGAAAGCAGTCAAATTTGCAAATCCATTCAAAAAGTACATTACTGCAATAGCTGAAAACAGCACCAGTAGATTTTACTACCATGTAAAATTATTTTTTAATTGCATATATATGTATATTATAATGCTTGTATGAAGAATGTCAACCTGAAATATAAAATTTTAAATAACCACCAGTATAATACTGTAATCAGAAGTACACTAGTTGTGTAAATTGCAAAGTATAATTTGAAACCGTTATTAGGTAAGCTAAACTTTTTGCTTTAGAGTTAACTGCATCGACCTGTCTTGATTCGCAGCTCAATATGGCTATTTTATGAAATACTCAAGGTTACGGAATAACCTGAGTACTTTAATGGTCGATTTCCTGTGATTATTATATACGCAACGCCGGTAGTAATGAAGAATGCAAAATTTATATTCGCTTATTCAGAGTATGGTCAATTTTTTATTGTTACCTTGAATTGCGAAGAGATAGAATTTTAGATTGGACGAGCGATAATGATAATTAGACTTTATATATAGCAAGTGTATGTAATACATATAAAAAACTTAGTCAACAGACAGCAAAAGGTTTTTTTCTTTAAAAAATAATGGCATATTCAGTCGTTTAGATAATTAGAGCGGCAGACTATTTCCCTATAATCATTTAGGGGTAAAAATAATCAAATATCTTGGAACTCATGATTTATTTTTATATGTGTGCAGGAATACACAATGGAGTATTGCAAATTATTTAATTTAGGTCAACTGCTTTTTGAAAGAATAGATTATTGTATTGCCAAGTACTTGTTTACTTTTGCTTAAGTAAGTTGAATAGCAAAGGAGGTGATGTGGAACAAGTAAATGCTTGTAATTTAATTTGTCTACAAATTAAATAACTTTTTGGGATAAGGATTAATTGAGTTAATTGTCTCATCTTAAATTCAGAATTAACTGAAGTCGTATAAACTTTATATTTTTTTAGTAATAATCAAATTTTTCCGGATGAGTTATTTTTGCTGTAGGAAGGTAAATTGCAAGTTGTGCAAAAATTAAATTGATAAAATTATTTTTGACTTATTAAGTGCAAAAAATAATTTTGTATATTGTTTTTTTTGATGGTCGATATACTTGATAGAAGCGAATATTTAATAATGCAAATAATTATCAAAAATGATTCGCTGAAATAAATTCACCAACATATTCGACAAGATGAGCTTAAAACAGAAGGCGATAAAAGGTGTAATTTGGTCTGCAATTGAAAACTGGGGTCGCCAAGCGATTTCCTTCGGAGTTTTCTTCTTACTTGCTCGTTTACTTGGTCCGGAAACTTTTGGTCTAGTTGCTTTAGCTAGTATATTTTTGGCTTTTGTACAAGTTTTTCTCGATCAAGGACTTTCTCAAGCTATCATTCAACGTCATGAATTAGAAGAAGAGCATCTGGATACTGCCTTTTGGACTAATCTTAGTCTTAGCGTACCGTTAACAATAGTGAGTATCGCCTGCGCTGGTTTAGTTGCCAACTTTTATAACGAACCACAATTAACACCAATCATTCGCTGCTTATCTCTAAGCTTTATACTCGCTTCTTTGAGTAGCGTCCAAAATGCCATCCTTCAACGTAAACTTGCCTTCAAGGTTTTAGCTATACGTTCAGTAGTAGCAATGCTTATTGGTGGCATAGTTGGTGTGACTATGGCGTTTATGGGTTTTGGAGTTTGGAGTTTAGTTGGTCAGCAGTTAGTGAGTAGCTTAACTCAAGTCTTAGTTCTTTGGTGGGTTAGTGATTGGCGACCTGGATTTAAGATATCTAAAAAGCATTTCAAGGAGCTGTTTTCTTTTGGAATAAATGTGCTGGGAATTAACCTACTCAATTTTTTTAATCGCCGCTCTGACGATTTCTTGATTGGATACTTCCTTGGTGCAGTTGCGTTGGGATATTATAGTATAGCTTACCGATTGTTGCTAATCATGACACAATTGTTAACTAGCATCACATCGAAAGTTGCGATGCCTACGTTTTCAAGGTTGCAACAAGACCTTCCTAGATTACGGCGTGCCTTTTACACTGCGACTCAGTTCACAAGTTTAGTTTCCTTTCCTGCTTTCCTTGGTATGTCGGCGTTAGCCCCAGAATTAGTGAGGAGCTTGTTCGGAGAACAGTGGTTATCTAGCATTAAACTAATGCAAATACTGGCATTTATTGGTATCCTCCATTCGGTTTACTACTTTAATGGGAATATCATAATGGCCATGGGAAAGCCATCTTGGAAACTAGTGCTAAATAGCCTAAACGCTGTGACTAATATTATTGGTTTTTATGTTGCAGTTCGTTGGGGAATTGTAGCTGTTGCAGCATCCTATGTGATTCGGGGTTATATACTCTCACCTCTGCCACTTTTAGCAATTCGCAAGCTAACTAATATTGACCTGAAAATCTATTTTGGACAATTTATTCCTCCAGTTATTGCTTCGATGGGAATGGTAGCGACTATATTCCTTACCAAATATTTACTTAGCGATTATCTCAATTTGTACTCATTATTAGCTGTTTGTATATTGGTCGGGTGTTTAGTTTATGTAATGATAATAGCTTTAATTGCACGACAATTATTTCAACAAATAATTAGCTTGGCACAATCAGCTGTGCCTTTAGGTAAAACAAAAAAACTTTAAACTAGTTGTTTTACTAGGTATTAAATATTTGAGTAATTTCGGAAGAATATTTGAGGAACTATAGCAATGAATTTTAAGTTATCCAATTTGGATTAATAATATTAAATAAAAAAATGATTATCTCTCAATTTGCAAAACAAGGTGAGCTATACAATCTATTGAAGTTGATACGCCAAACAGTCGTATCCGATTCTAAAACTTATCAAGTTAAGGAGCGGAAACTTTCCAGCAATCGATTATTTAGCCTACTGGTACCGAACTTACATAAACCGATATTTATTGTTGGTGCTCCTAGATCGGGTACTACATTTTTAGGGTCATGTTTGGCAGAAATTCCTGAAATTTCTTATCATTTTGAACCTATTGGTACTAAAATAGCCGCGCGATACATCTATGAAGGTAAATGGAGGATGGCAAAAGCGAAGCGCTTGTATAAAAGTGTTTATGCTTGGCTAATGCGCGTACATCTGGACGCAGATCTTCGCTTTGCAGAGAAAACACCTCGTAATTGCTTTGCGATTAACTTTTTATCCCAAGTCTTTCCAGATGCTCAGTTTGTTCATATTATCCGAGACGGTAGAGATGCCGCATTGTCTTACAGCAAGAAGCCATGGCTGCAAGCAGCTCAGGCGAAGACAGGAAAGTATGAACCTGGAGGCTACCAATACGGACCTTATGCTCGCTTCTGGGTTGAACCAGATCGCGTAAAGGAATTTGAGATGACCAGTGACATTCACCGTTGCATCTGGGCATGGCGTCGCTTTACTGAAAGTGCTTTAGAGGCTGCTTCAAGTTTAACTACAAATCAATACTATGAATTGAGATACGAAGCATTAGTTACTAAACCACGTGAAGAAGCTGACCGTCTACTTGATTTTTTAGAAATTGAAGACTCTATTTCACGTTCCATCTTTTACAAAGCAACTGCCAAAGCCAGACTAGATTCAGTAAACCAGTGGCAAAGGGAGTTATCGAAAGAGCAACTCCAACAAATTGAAACAGAAGCAGGGAAACTTCTTAATAAATTAGGTTATGTTTAGTAGGAATTAACAATGTCCATTGATCGTAAAGCAAGAATTTTTATAGTAGGTTGTCCTCGTTCGGGTACAACATTGTTACAGAGTTTACTCACAGCTCACTCACAAATTGCTTCTTTTCCTGAATCTCACTTTTTTAAGCATCTTGTTTTTAACCAACGTCGCTGGCACTTTACCCTAGGAGCTTTAGGAATTGCTCCAGCAAATGCAAAAAAAAGATTTGGTGAGTTTCTTGATGAAATTGATCGAAAAAAGATGCAATATCTTTTGCCTAAGTTCCCCATATTTGCACACCAATACGCTCAAGCATTTATAAATTTACTAGACCTGTTAACAATCCAAGAAGGTAAAAATATTTGGTTAGAAAAAACCCCCGGACATTTGCAATATATTGACTGTATAGAAAAATTTGTACCAGAGGCAAAGTTTATTCACTTCTTGAGTAATGGAGCTGACGTTGTAGCATCAATGTATGATGTGACACATAAGTACTCTCATTTTTGGGGTGGAGCAAGAAATATTGACCAGTGTGTTAATCGTTGGATTGGAGATGCAAATATTAGTCATAGTTACTTACACAAACCCAATCACATTCTAATTAGATACGAACAGCTTGTAGATGAACCACGTCTAATTCTTAAAGAACTCTGCGAGTTTATAGGTGTTGAATTCAATGAAGCTATGCTTCAGGACTATAGTGCAGCAGCAAAACAAGTAGTACTCAGAAGTGAAACCTGGAAAACATCTGTACAAGGACAAATAACAAATGCAAATTCTAAGAAATTTTATGAATTATTTGATGAAAAACAGAGGTCATATATTCTTAATAAATTGATGGAAATTAATACTAATGAGTTGAAGATAAAATCAAAATCCTCAGAGGAAAGAAGAATTGGCTAATCATTTAGCTCTATTACTAACTTATAATTTTTCAAATTATAGTGAAAAGTCTTAGTCTAAAAAAAATATGTAAAAAATAAAGGTATGAATCCAATAAACTCAGTCTTTATCCCCTTAGATTTAAGAGATAATAATCCTTACCAAAAACAACTAGTTGAGCATTTAGGCAATGTTGAAGTCCAGGTAGAAGGAGGTAAGTCTGGTGAGTTCTTCCTGCTTAAAATTTTAACCCAATGGAAACCAGATATATTACATCTACACTGGCTACATTCATTTATTACAAAAACTACCTTTGTTAAGTCTTTTATTAGTTCATTGTTATTTATATTTCAACTAGTAATTATCAGATTATTAGGAATAAAAATTATCTGGACAGTTCATAATTTGAAAAATCATAATAATAAGTACTTAAAGTTAGACCACATTTGTACAAAAATTATAGCTAAGCTCTGCCATGGATTAATTGCTCATTGTGAAAAAGCTAAAGAAGAAATAATTTCCACCTTTAGTTTAAACAACAGTAATAAAGTATTTGTAGTACCCCACGGTAATTACATCGGCTGCTATGAAAATAAGATTAGCAGAGCAGAAGCACGTCGTACTTTAGGTATTCCAGAATCAAAGACAGCACTATTATTTTTCGGTTTAATTAGACCTTATAAAGGAGTTTTAGAATTGATTGATAACTTCAATCAATTATCAACTGATGAGACTGAACTAATAATTGCTGGTAAAGTTTGGAATGATAGTTTAGAACAAGGTGATCTACTTAAGCAGAAAACTTCTGAAAATAACTGTATTAAGTTTATACCTGGATTTGTACCTAATGACAAAATTCAGCTATATATGAATGCTTGTGATGTAGTTGTATTTCCCTACCGAGATATTTTAACATCAGGGGCTGTTGTGTTAGCTATGTCTTTCGGTAAAGCTTGTATTGCACCCCGTATAGGTTGTATTAGTGAAGTGTTAGATGATTCAGGCGCATTCTTATACGATCCTGAAAATGAGAAAGGATTATCACAAGCAATCAAATCATCAATAAATAAAAAATATGAACTAGCCAGTATGGGTAAATACAATTACCAACTAGCCGAAAAATATAACTGGAATTATATTGCTAATTTAACCCATCAGGTATACAAGTTTTGCTTAACTTCATGAGCTAATTTTCAAATAGATTTTTTTCATAAGGATGACAAATTATGATTATAATTAGCGCCGGTATGATGAAATCTGCTAGTACAATCATTTGTGACTATCAGATAGAGATGATGAAATTTACTGCAAAGAGAAACGGACAGTCGGTGCTTGAAAAATTCTCATCTGGAAGAGGAAGAGCCTATAGGGGACAATTAGATTTCAAGACTTTTCTCATACTTTTATATGTAAATTTTGTACATGGTGATATTGTTTTAAAAAGTCATGCTGGCCCGACGTTTTTTGTTAAATTACTAGTCAACTTAGGATTAGCAAAAGTAAGTTATAGCTATAGAGACCCAAGAGATGCCGTTCTCTCAATAATCGATCATGGTGCAAGAACTAGAAAAAAAATAATTGAAAAAGGAGAAAGTTTAGAAGGGACAAGAGGTTTTAGACATATTCATAATGTAGAAGATGCACTTCCAGAAATTAAGAAAGAGTTACCAAAAGTTTGTGCTTGGAAAAAATTTGATGGCGTACAACTCATCAAATATGAAGATTTTATCGGAAATAAACGCGATTATCTTACAAAAATAGCAGAATATCTTGGATATAATTTAAGACAGCAAGACTTAGATACTATTTACCAAAAATATGAAGTATCTAAACCAGAAAACTTGAATAAAGGAACAAAAGACCGCTATCTAAATGAGATGGAAGCCGAAGAAATCAAGTTATGCAATCAAGCTTTTTACGATGAATTAAAAGAAATTGAATACTCTGTAAGTGAAATTATATCTAACATAAAGTAGTTTTTGATATGATACAGGGTTTTATCTTGCTGTAACTGTTGAGAAAAATAGGAGATATGTGAATACAGATAGTTTACATATTTCCTTTTTGTGGGGAGTTTTGTTATCAATATCTTATATACCCTTTTATTTAATCAATTCTCATGATTAAGTCTATTATTATTACTCACCAATATCCCCTTGATGCTCCAGGTGGAGGTACAAGAAGTTGCGTGCAAATTGCTCAACATTTGGAAAAAATGGGAGTAGAAGTAATCCTTATACCTGTATCTGGTATTCAAAATCAACAAATAAATAGTAACTTTACTCAAGTCACTCCGGTCTCAACTCACCCGGGACATTATCTATTGAGTAGTTGTTATGTAGCTCAAACTGTTAAAAATATAATTGAAACCAAGCAAGTTGATGCTGTTATCAGTTGGGACTATGAAGGTGCATTTTTACCTAAGTTATTGAAAGATGCAAAAGTTCCATTTGGAATAATTGCCGCTAGACCTTCTTATGAAGAGTGGATAAAACGTAAAACTGGTGGATTAATTAAATATCTAACTGATGAATGGTTTAGATGGCGACTTTTGAAGAAGGCTAATGTCGTTTTTGTCTCCTCAAATTATACCCAAGAGGAGATAATGAATTTATTTCAGATTAACTCAGAACGTATAAAAATTACTCATCGAGGTATAGACAATATATTCGCTCAAGTTAAGCGTTCTCAACCAGAACAAATAACTAATTTCATTTTTTACGGTTCTTTTGCTCCTATCAAAGGAGTTTTTGATGCAATTGCAGCTTTAGGTGGTGTTCGTGATAATAAAAACTGGACTCTCAAATTAGCAGGTTGGCACAATGAGGAAGCTGTAAAAGAAGCAATACGACAGCAAGGAATAGAAAAGCAGGTTTCGCTTTTAGGAAAATTAACTCCTGAAGAACTTGTTAAAGAACTTGAATGGGCGCACGTTGCTATTTTACCTTCTCAAGCAGAGTCTTTCGGTAGAGCTATTGCTGAAGCACAAGCTGCTGGACTCCCAGTTATTTCCTACGATACTGGGTCAATTCCTGAAATTGTTGAAAACAGTGTGACGGGATGGTTGGCACCACATAAGCGTGTGGATATGTTAGCAAAAGCCATTACCGAAGCAATAGAGAATCCCGAACAGACCTTTCACATGGGGATAAAAGGACGCGAACGCGTAACAAAATTGTTCTCTTGGGAAAATACAGCAAAGTTAATACTCGAAGGTATTGAAACAGCAAAGTTAGAAAAGCTCAGTTCGCAATTGAGATGATTTTATTTAAAGTTGATATTGTGAGGGTCACAGATAAAAAATGCGTGTAGCAATTGTCAGAACGATGCCCGATTTTAGCATGGAGGTTTACGCTAACGGCGTAATTTCCGGGCTGCAAACTGTGCGACCGGACTGGGAAATTGTTGATTTAAAACCCCAGCCAGTTGATAGAAAAAGTCAATCTCCTATTCTCAGACTCCAGAAATTCTATGAGCGTTTTTGGCGTTTTCCGCAATTGGTGCAGCAGCAAGAAGCAGATATTTACCATATCCTCGACCATAGCGAGGCACATATTACCTATGGATTAAAAAAGCAAAGTCAGCCTGTTGTTGTAACCTGTCACGATTTAATCAATTTTTACTATAAGGATAATCTTCAAGGCTCGGTAACGCTACCATTTTTGAGTCACAATATGTGGTTGCATGCTGTTAAAGGGATGAAGTGTGCTGATAGTGTAGTTACTGTTTCTTCAATGACAGCTAAAGATGCAACCAAAATTTTAGATATTGAACCAGCCCGTATTTCAGTAGCTCCTAATGCTGTGGAAGGTATATATAAGCCTTTACCCCAGGAAGAAATAGATAAGTTTCGTCATCAATCTGGAATTTCCCCAGAAACTTTGTGTTTATTAAATGTTGGTTCAAATCATCCCCGGAAGAATATTGATACTGTTTTGAAAGCAGTTGATAATTTAAAACAACGAGGTGTATCGATTCATTTATGGAAAGCAGGTGCAGATTTTAACGAAGAACAAATAATCTTTATACGCAATCAAAATTTAGAAGATAATATTAGCTATTTAGGGCAACCATCAAAATCAGATTTAATTACAATTTATAATGCTGCCGATATTTTAATAGCTCCTTCTTTGCATGAAGGATTTGGAATTACGCTTTTAGAAGCAATAGCTTGCGGCACTCCAGTTATCACTGCAAATGTTTCAGCTATGCCTGAAGTTGTAGGTGATGCGGGAATATTAGTGGAACCATTAGATTACCAATCAATCGCAGATGCTGCGATTAATATCCAAAATAATTCAAGTTTTCGACAAAAATTAATAGAAAAAGGATTGACAAGAGTTAAACAATTTACCTGGGAATCTACATCCGAACAAATAGCACAAATTTACGAAGGATTGCTAGAAAATAAGCAAAAAGACAAGCAAAAAAAAATTAATTTATAACTAAATATTTGAGGAGAAATAAATATGCAATGGAATCTTCTTGACTGTACTTTACGTGATGGTGGCTATTACACAAACTGGGATTTTTCAAATAGCTTAGTTCAAAACTATATTAGAACTATGGCGGATTTACCAATTGATTATATTGAAATTGGTTATCGAAATCCGACTCAATCAGGCTATCAGGGAGAGTATTATTACCTGCCCAACTCTAGTTTAATGTCGCTTTATCAGATTGTTAAGGGCGGTCCAAAACTAGCAATTATGCTAGATGCAAAGAATTGCAATCCCGGTGATGTACCCAATCTTCTTAATGATTGCCGCGATATTGTTAAATTAGTTCGCATGGCTGTCAATCCTGCCAAAATAGAAGATGGGATTGCACTCGCGAAAGCTGTTAAACAGTGCGGTTTTGAAGTTGCTCTAAATTTGATGTATCTCTCCAAAGCTGGAGATGATTACAGCTTTTTATCCAGGTTTGAAGATTTAGAAAATGTAGTCGATTATCTTTACTTAGTAGATTCTTATGGTGCTTGCTATCCAAAGCAGGTAAGAGAAGCAGTAAAATTTGCTGTGGATAATTTACCGCAAAAAATTGGCTTCCACGGTCATGATAATATCAGTCTTGCTTTTGCTAACGTTCTTGCAGCAATCGAAGCTGGGGTAGATATTATAGATGCTACGGTTTTGGGTATGGGTCGCGGAGCAGGTAATTTACGTACGGAATTGATTATTGCCTATTTAGCTCAGGTTTTTGATAAGCCTATAGATTTATCGTCTTTAGCGGATTTACTAGAAACTTTCCAGACCATGAAAAATCATTATGGCTGGGGTTCGGAGCTACCTTACATTGTCTCCGGGTTGGCAGACTTACCGCAAAAAGATGTGATGGAATGGTTGGGTAAAAAGCGTTATTCTACAAGTACAGTAGTTCAAGCACTGCAAGGAAAACAGCAAAATATCTTCCCGAATCAAACTTATCCAAAACTAAGCGATTCTGCAACAAATCTTGATTTACAGAACTTCAAGACTTGTGTGATTGTTGGTGGAGGTTCCACAGCTGTGGAACATAGTAATGCTATTTCAGAATTTGTGAGCAAACAACAAGGGTTGTTAATTCACTCTAGTTTAAAAAATGCTGAGGTTTATGCCAAAGCGAAAATTCCTCAAATTCTCTGTTTACCAGGTCGTGAAGCAGAAAAGCTAAAGAGATTATCTGCTGAAGATTTACACAACCAGTTTAAAGGGTACGTTTTATCTTCTAGTCCTCGAATGACATCTGTAGTTCCTAGAGAATTATCAGAGAAAACTTTTGAGGTCGAACCGATTACCCAAATCCGCGATAATTCTCAAATCGCATTAATGCAGCAAGATTCTCCTTTGGGTATTGGTCTGAGTATTGCTCAAGCTTTAAATATTGAATCTGCATATCTATGCGGATTTGACGGTTATCCCGGTGGAAATGAAGTAGAGCAAGAATTGGCGATGGAGGTACAGGATATTCTCGAATATTTTACTACTTCTAATATAAATATTCGCGTCAGAAGTTTAACGCCAACTCGCTACGATTTGCAGCAGCATTCGGTGTACGCTTTACTTAGAAATTAAACCGGGGAGAGTATCAACTATGACAATATCTTGTAAAGCTATTATTTTCGATTGCGATGGAGTTATATTTGACTCCAACGCATTAAAGACAGCTGCTTTTCGAGAAGTGTTAGCCGCTTATCCTCAAGAAGTAGTAGATGAGTTTATTGTTTATCACCAAACTAACGGTGGTATTTCTAGATATGTAAAATTAAGGGTTTTCTTTACAGATTTTCTCAAAATGTCGGTTGATGAGGAAAAATTGCAAAAGTTCTTAGATGACTTTGGTAATTCCTGTCAGCGACTTTATCAACAAGCTGATTTAACACCTGGTTGTCTAACTGTTTTAGAAACCCTTTCCCAGCATATCCCTCTTTACGTTGCTTCTGGTAGCGATGAAGCTGAATTACGACAGGTTTTTGCTGGCAGAAATTTGGATAAATACTTTAAAGGTATTTACGGTTCTCCTAAAACTAAGCAAGATTGTGTTGCTGAAATTATTCAACAATTAGACTTTCGCAAAGAAATAGTTTTTGTTGGGGATGCAGAATCTGACTGGAAAGCAGCTACTAAAAAAAATCTAAACTTTGTGTTTATGGCTAAATTTTCTGATGCTGCTAATTCAATGAAACAAAAAGCCTTAGAAAATAATTTTCCAGTAATTGATACTTTGTCAGAATTATTATCATTGCTCGATTATACACAGTTATCAATATCCGGAAATAACCAGTAAAAACCAGAAATATATATATTTATCAGGTGCATTTAGTACAATTCTCTGCCTAAAAAATTAACCAATACTAGGAATTGTTTAAATGCCATATTCTAACTTACCAGTTATCGCTTTCTTACCCTGTCGTCGCGGTAGCGAAAGAGTTAAACACAAGAATACTAGACCATTTGCTAATATTGAAGGTGGTCTGACAAAAATAAAAATGGAACAGTTATTAAACTGTCCTGAAATTGATTCGATTGTTGTTTCTACCGACGACCCAGAAGTTGCGGAAACTTGTCAAAGATTGGCAAGCAATCATACAAAAAATGTCAAAATACTCGAACGTCCCGCTCATCTAGCAACTTCCACTGCTTCCACAGATGATGTAGTTAAATATATCCCAGAAATCATTTCGGATGGGGGCATTTTGTGGACTCATGTAACTTCACCTTTCGTGGATAGTTCTGCTTATAGTGCTGCAATTCGTTCGTTTTGGGAAAAGTCAAAAGATGGCTACGATTCATTAATGAGCGTCACCAGAGTGCAGAAATTTCTCTGGGATGAAAATGGGCCAATTAATTATGACCGAGAACAAGAAAAGTGGCCCAGGACACAAACTTTACCAGTGATTTATGAAGTAAATAGTGCTATCTTTTTAGCTCCCATTGAAGTATATCTTCAGCAGCAAGATAGAGTTGGAAAAAAAGTAGTACCTTTTGAACTATCAGCATCCCAAGCAATGGATATTGACTGGGAAGAAGATTTTAAATTAGCACAGGAGTTGTGGCAACATGACAAATAATACTACTAGCGGTTTTGATAAATTAATGTGGGCTGATGACCAACTTATTGGTCTTTATAATTTAGCTCAACGAACAAAGTTTTTTCTTTCTGGTGGTTCCAAAAAGCGCGGGATGGGGAGAAATAAGGAACTCAAAAATAAGCATTTAGGAAAGCGCTGTTTTATTGTAGGCAATGGTCCATCAATTAAGCAACAAGATTTAACTTTGCTTAAAGATGAATATACTTTCTTTGTAAATCACTTTTATCGTCATCCTCAAATAGCAGAAATTAATCCTAAATATTACGCCATTATCGACCCCAAATTAATTACTGGGGAATGGCCAATTACAATGCTTGATGAAATTCTGGAAAAATGTCCGGAAGCAAAGTTATTAATGTCGGCTCAGTACCAAGGTACGCCAAAAATTACTGCTTACGAAGATAAAGCTGATATTCACTGGGTATATCCCAATCAGTTTTTGCATCAAGGTTTTTCGTGTACTTCTGATATTTCTACTTGCAGTGGTGGGTCAAATGTCAGCACCCTCTGTCTATTTTCTGCGATTCATATGGGTTTCACAGATATTTATTTGATGGGTATCGATTGTGATGGCATTTTCCGCGATTTAGTAGAACAAAGTTCTCACTTTTATGATGCTGAAGTAGAAAATATTGGCGATAACGACCCCGAACTTGTTGTTAGACATTTACGGATGTCAATTCAAGGTTTGCATGGTTGGAGAGTAATCGCTGATAAATACAAAGATTCAAAACACAGAATTGTGAATTTGACTAAGGGTGGTTTACTCAACGTTTTTCCCCGTGAAGATTACGAAAGTGTAGCTTTAAATAAAGCGAAATCTGATTCATTCACGGTCGCAAGTAAATAGTTTGATAACCCAAACATGAAGTCATATGAAAATTTTGATATCCGCTTACTCCTGCGAACCGGGAAGGGGTTCTGAGCCTGGAATTGGTTGGAACATTGTCCGCGAAGTCGCTAAATATCACGAAGTTTGGGTATTAACTCGTCCTGATGAAAGTAGTGAAGCTATTACTGCTGAATTAGAAAAAAATCCCTGTCCCAATCTGCATTTTATTTACTTTACTTTACCTATTTTTCCAGGTAGTTGGAGATGGGGTAATGGTGCTATTCACCTTCATTATTATTTATGGCAGATTCAAGCTTATTTTGTCGCAAAAAAACTTCAGCGTCAAATCGGTTTTGATATAGTCCATCATGCTACTTTCGGCAGACATTCGACCCCAAGTTTTATTTCCCTTTTACCAGTTCCTTTTATTTGGGGACCTGTTGGAGGTGGAGAAACAGCACCAAAACCTTTCTGGAAAGACTTTAGTTTACGGGGGAGAGTATACGAAATATCGCGGGACTTACTCCGTCGGTTAGGAGAGATAGACCCATTTGTAGCTTTTACTGCTAGACGCAGTGCTTTAGCATTAGCAGCAACTGAAGAAACCGCACAAAGGTTGCGTTTATTAGGTGCGAAAAACGTAGAGATATTCTCTAATGCTGGTTTACCAAAAACCGATACTGCTCGTTTATCAAAGTTTTCCCAACCGGATAATAATATTATCAGATTTGTTAGTATTGGTCGGCTATTGCATTGGAAAGGTCTGCATTTAGGTTTGCGTGCTTTCGCTTTGGCTGGTATGGATAACGCCGAATATTGGATTATTGGTGACGGACAAGAAAGGAAGAGTCTGGAAGAATTAGCTAAAAAATTAAATATAGCTGATAAAGTCAAATTTTGGGGAATTGTGCCCAGGGAGGAAACCTTAAACAAGCTGGAAATGTGCCATGCATTGGTTCATCCGAGTTTGCACGATTCAGGGGGATGGGTTTGTGCGGAAATGATGGCAGCGGGTCGTCCGGTGATTTGCTTGGATTTAGGAGGCCCTGCGGTTCAGGTAACAAAAGAAACTGGTTATAAAATCCCTGCTAATACACTCGAACAATCTTTGGATGGTTTAGCAAAAGCGATGGTGGATTTAGCTAATAATCCTGAAACCGTACAAAGTATGGGGAAAGCTGGATTAGCTAGAGTTAGCGATGTATTTGACTGGGAAGTCAAAGGAAAAACTTTAGCTCGATTTTACAATGAGGTATTGAATCAACAAACATCCTCTAAGTTAGTTGATATGGATACTGCTAATTTAAGTAGTAATGAATGAGAGTAACATCGGCAATTCTCATTTACCATCTACTCGACTTACTGAAACTATATAAGCTGTTGAGTCGGGAATAGGGAATAGAGAAAACTATACAAATTAACATGTTATTTATTAAGTCAAGTAGAGAAATTTATTCACAATTTTTCTACTTGATAATTCAGTTTTTACTGGATATCAAAATTTTATTGTTAACCTCATAATTATGCGTATATTAACTGTCCATAACTACTATAAAATTCGCGGAGGAGAAGACGAATGTTTTGAAGCCGAAATTAAATTGTTACGGGAAATGGGAGAAGATGTTGAAATCTATCAAGAAAATAATGACCGCGTAGCAGAAATCGGTAAATTACGTATGGCTGCCGATACTATATGGTCTAAAGAAACTTACGAAAAATTCAAGCAACGATTAATTAAAAAACCATTAGATATAGTTCACATACATAATTTTTTCCCTCTAATTTCTCCATCAATTTATTATGCTGCAAAAGCCCAAGGAATTCCTGTAGTTCAGACTTTACATAACTATCGGCTTCTTTGTCCAAATGCTTTATTCTTCCGTGAAGGAAAAGTTTGTGAGGATTGTTTGGGGAAATTTATTCCTTATCCGGGAGTTCAGCATGGTTGTTATCGAGAAAACAAAATTGCTAGTGGAGCTGTAGCGACGATGTTGGGAGTGCATCGCGCTATGAATACCTGGACGAAAATGGTAGATTTATATATCTGTTTGACTGAGTTTGCCAAGCATAAATTTATCCAAGCAGGTATCCCAGCAGAAAAAATAGTAGTTAAACCGAATTTTGTTAGCCCCGAACCTACGGTTGGTACTGGTAAAGGTGGTTATGCTTTATTTGTAGGAAGACTTTCTGTTGAAAAAGGTTTAGATACCTTATTAGCAGCTTGGGAGCAATTAGGAGAGCAAATTCCTCTGAAAATTGTTGGTGATGGTCCTTTAGCTGATGATGTTCTAGAAGCCACAAACCGCTTTCCTCATATTGAATGGCTCGGACGCAGACCCATGTCAGAAGTACATGATTTGATGGGAGAAGCTATGTTTCTAGTCTTTCCATCCAAATGGTATGAAACCTTTGGTCGCGTTGCAATAGAAGCTTTTGCTAAAGGTACCCCCGTAATTGCTGCCAATATTGGAGCTATAGCCGAAATAGTAGAACCGGGAAAAACCGGACTTCACTTTGAACCTGGTGTTCCGGAAGACCTAGCAAGCAAGGTGAAGTGGGTTTTAGGGAATCCAGAAACAATCGCTCAAATGCGGGAAGAAGCAAGACTTGAATTTGAAGCCAAATACACTCTCAAAAAGAACTATCAGAAATTAATAAAAATTTATACTAAGGCTAAAAACGTCGGCGCAAAGTTTTAGATATTTGCATTCTTTAGGGGAATATATGAACACGCAGACAGCAATTTACAAGAGACAAAAATCAATTGTCAGTAACTCAAGGCTGGTGCTATTAGCATTTGCAACAGCTTATTTTCCTCGAATTATTAATGCACTCGGCGCTCCCTCTGGCATTAATTTTTTACATTTCGCCACAGTTCCACTTGTTAGTTTAATAGTTATTAATAAAACTAGAACAAAAGACCAGAATCAAATTGCAATTTCCTGGGCAATTATTTACGGTCTTTTCACTTTATTTGCAATAATGACGACAAGTGCATTCTTTAATAAAGCTGGCTTTATTAATTTATTTCTTGATTATTTGTTGTTTGCAGAGCCTTTTATGCTGCTGTTGGCGATAATATGTATCCCCATGACGCTTAAAAGTTACAATAAAGTAAGGTCTTGGCTGTTAGCTTTTGGATTAATCAACATAGTATTAGCATTTGCTCAAGATATTTTTATTAAAGCTGGCTTACTTCGCGTAACTAGAATGACACCAGAAGATAATGTCCAAGGAGTCTTCTATTTATCTGGTGCTGGTAACTATGTTTCTGTTTATGTATCATTTAGTTTTGCTTTATATTATTGGGTAACTGCAAAAAAAATACCTACATGGGTAAAAGCCTCTGGGTTATTCGCAGCATTTTATCAATTAATCGTTTCTGACTCCAAGCAAGTACTTTTATCATTATTAGTAGCTTGGATGATATTACTACTAACTAAATTCCAAGATTTTGGAAAAGTCTTAATGTATTTAATTGGCTTAGTAATAATTGTTTTTAGTCTAGTGTGGCTGACACAAAATACAGATTTAGAAGCTTTTGCTTCTTTTAGATACTGGTTCAGCAGGACAGACCTTTATGGACCTGATGGTGAAGCAATTAATTTAAAATTAGCAGGAATTCGTGAAGTTTTATCTACTTATGAGTCCCCCATTCATTGGTTATTTGGTCTTGGTCCCGGTCATACTATAGGACGTTTGGGGGGATGGGTACTTTTAGAATATACAAGTTTATTGCAGCCATTAGGAGCTACATTTCATCCTGTAAGTACAGCAGTTAAAAATATAGTAGAAACTAATTGGTTGGCCAAAGATTCATCGCTTTTCTCTCCTTTATTTACTTGGGCTGGTATTTGGGGAGATACCGGAATTTTAGGTTTGGGTTCTTATTTGTATCTTCCCTTTATTACATGGAGCTATTTAGGAAAAGATGATTTTTCAAGATTTTTGATGCTTAATGTAGTAGTCATTGGCTTTATTTTGACTCAAATGGAAGAGCCTGGATACATGCTAACTGTTGCAAGCTTAATTGGTATGCGTTGGCAAGAAAGACAAGTAGAAAAGCGTGAGGTTTCTTATCTTGCACATTTACCTCCCGAATCCTAATAATAGCTTAAATTGCAGTAATTTAATTTTTTAATACTGAATAAAAAACTGTATTTTTTATTAGTTACTAATATATTTTTTATAAAAAAAGTACTATTTTATTGATTTCAATAAAATTAATTACTTCAAAATTAGTATTTAATTAAAAGTATAAATATCATCTTTTTCACATTAGCTAATTATTATATTATTAGGTGATTAATTATAATTTCCTGGCATATTCAGGGAAATATATCTTCTGAATAACAAAACAAAATTCAAATAAAACTAGGACATAAAATGCTTATTAGTATCTCTGGCTTATCTGGTAGTGGGAAAGATACTAGCGCTCAATATTTAAGTACGCAAGGTTTTCAAATTTTTTCCTGGGCTACTGCTCTTAGATTACACGTTGCCCAGAAATTTCATCTCCCACTTCCTTTAAACTATCAACAGGCTGTTAAATTAGTACCTAGTTATTTAGAAGCAGATAAAGAGTGGGAAAAAGAATCAGGGTTTTTAGATCAACTTACAGCTACTTCTGCTTCAGATAGAGAGCAAATCTATTGTCAGAATCTAGTTAGGCTAGAGAGAATATTATTGCGAGGAAAAGATATCGTTATCAACGATACTCGATTTGCTAGAGAATTTGATATGGTACGAAAAATCGGAGGGTTAAACATCTGGTTACAAAGAGAAGAAAGATGTAGAGATATCCAAGCTCATGATAAGTATCTGGATATTGATGAATTTGACTATATAATTGAAAATAATAATTCCTTAGATGAACTTTATATGATTTGGGATGAGCTTTTAGAAAAGGTTAAAAAAGTTCGGCGTTGCATATAGCGTTTACTGGTCTAGTGAAGTACAATAACTGGAATAAAACTGTGCATCTTCTCCTATAGTAAAAATGAAAGCTTACTCCATAGATTTACGTCGAAAAATAATTGATACATATAAGGCAGGTGGAATATCACAACGCCAGTTAGCGAAAAGATTTTGTGTGACTTTAAGTTTTATTGAAAAATTACTTAAACAATACAGAGAAACAGGGAATATAGCCCCTAAAATAAGAGCTAAACAAACTCCATCCAAACTAAACGAACAACAATTGAAAGTCCTGAAAGAAATAGTAGAATCCAAAAATGATGCTACTTTATCAGAAATTCGTAAGCAACTCAAAGAGCATACTGGAATAACCATTGGAATTTCTACGGTAGATAGAATACTCAAAAAAATGGAAATTCGCT
>ERZ1740052.121-NODE-121-length-26950-cov-12.062391_pt1 | contig 26950 bp, 23 predicted proteins | sample MGYA00581750_ERZ1740052 | MGnify/ENA primary metagenome ERZ1740052 (study PRJEB43018, sample SAMN04849743) | marine metagenome | isolation source: floating plastic debris | place: Pacific Ocean | collected 2008-08-30 | study: EMG produced TPA metagenomics...
AGATTGTTTAGAAGACTTGAAATCCCCATTTTTGTGTAAAAAAATTCAGTTTGTACAGTTCAAAGGGTGGGCTCGCGTCCACCGCGACATATAGCTATAATGGCCCTTGATCTTACAGTGGCATCAAACCCTGCTTTCCACTATCCCATTTCAAGATTCCATAGTCCCTGTCGACCAGGTGATCTTTCTTTTAAAGCAGCATTTAAACATCAAACGTAGGGCATAGAAAAATGCCTACTTATGTATTCCAATCACACCTCTGATTGCACTTACCTGTAGAAACGGTGCCACAGCTTTATCAAAGATGTGGACAAGTTGTAGGTTGGCTAGGCAGTCGATAGCACCCATAGCCAGGCCCATTAGAGCCATCATAGGGGCAAGAACGTAGAGATGCTTAGAGAAGCTGACGATAAGGAGAGTAATAGGCAGACAGACAACACTCACTAACAGCATGAAATCTGGAGACAGGCTGAAAAATATATAGCGGAAATACTCGCCTTACATAAACTCACATCAGAATTGAAACAGTAAAATCAACATTTATAGTCAAAAAGATGCAAAATAAAAATTTATGGACTATAATTATAAATAGGGCTAGTGAGAAAACCAGACGACTTTGGCAAATGGCAGCAATGGTGATTCACACACAGGTACCAATCTCCAGAATAAAATTTCGACTGCTATGAATTTTCTTACGTATAATAGTATTACTCTAAGGGAATTTTTCAGCATCCATCTTCACCCATAATTCATCAGCGAAATACATTTAGAAAAATAATCAATCTTGTAAATTTTGAAAATCTATAAAAAAAAAAAAAAGTTCGTTATTTAAAAAAAGTAACTTATATCTTTTTTAAATTAAGAACAAAAAAACTAATTAAATTTACTCGTAAGTCACGTTACAAATTAAAAAAACAACAACCGTTCAAATATTTTTATAATATTAAAAACTTAGATTTTCGTTTAAAGTGAAAAAAACAAATTTTTGCAAAAAAGTACGTTAACAAAAATGTTAGGTTGCATCAAAAAAACTTAGGGTTTCTATATAAAAAAATTAACTGGTACCTTTGAAAAGAGTTAAAAAAAAAAAAAAGAAAAAAACTAGGCCCTAGAAAACCTAGAAATAGGATTTTTGAACTGTGAGTTGTTAGGAATAAAAACAAAGTTATGAATTTTATAAACTAAAAACATTCTTACTGGAAAATTATAATGAGAGGGTTAGGTGGTTATTTAGCAAATAAACATATTTGTAAAACTGAAGAAATGGACTTGGAAAGGGTAAAAGCATCAAAAGGTTTAATTCTTGAGAAAGATAATCGATTGAAAATAAAAAGAAGTTATGAAATATTTAAAATGGTAGATAATGACTTAAAAGAATTTTTAAGTATAACAACCCCTGATGACATTAAAATGTTACCCCCGAGCGACAAATATTTACATAAGTTTATGTTATTAAAAAAAAAATTTGATTCTAAAGAGAAAAAAAGAATATTCGACACTATACACGAACAAGAAGTAAAAAAATTTTATTTTTATTTAACAAAATGAAATGATGAGCCTTGGTTAATTGATATATTAAAAAAAAACAAATTAGAGCATGAGCTTAGGGTAGAAAAAAGAAAAACAGACCTAATTCTTTTAAAATTCGATAAAAGAAATTTACCTGTTTTAGATTCATATGAAAAACCGCTTTACAGTAAATTGGAGTATTTTAATGTTGCTAATAAAAAAAACTCAATTGGTAAAACTGTAAACATTAACGGACATCTTATGTCTTGTGGTTACCATAAATGTTCTTCCGCATACAAAGACTTTTTGGATGTAGATAATGTTTGTATACCTTGTTTTGCACCTATACACTGTAAAGAGTGCCCAAATTGTCCGAAAAAAAAAATTATAATATTATGTTATCTAGTAAACACTTATTAAAAAAAAGTAAAGTATGTTTGTCGCGTTTTCAATACAAAGACTTTTTAAAGCTAAACAAAACAATATCAAAACCTTTTTTAAACAAAAAAATTTTTAAAATAGGAAATAATGTTTTCAACGAATCAGAACGTTTCGAGTTTAAAAGAAGTAAAAAGACAAAAAATAAAAGATACTTTAAACCGGCTAAAGGTATAAGTATGCTAAGTAATGATATAGCTAATTTAGAAAAGTTAATGTTAAACTATGTAAATACAACAAGACCTTCCGTCGGGTATTATTTAACTAAACAAAAAAGCTTTAAAAAGAAAAAAAAGATATTTAAGTTAAACTTTATTTTACGTGTTTTACCCAAAAAAAGTTTAAAAAATAAATTGTTTCGTATTTTAAAATCTATGTATTTTTCTAGAAGCGGTTCAATAAGAAATAACGGTATAAAATCTTTATACGGGTTTTTTGTTACTAAAGAGGTTCTTCTTGTTGGTGATAATCATCTTTTATTGCAAAAAAAACAAATGTTTGGGGAAAAAGGTTGCGAAGCTTTGGATAAAATAATATTAAGGTATAGAAAGATTTAAAGTGGTGGTAGCTCAGTGGCAGAGCGCTAGGCTGAAACCCTAGAGGTCGTATGTTCGATTCATACCCGTCACAAAAATGGTTTTTTTAATTATTTTTTCATTACACTTAAGTTCTTATTTTAAAATAGTTAATTTACTATTTTTTATACTTTTTTTTTTTGTGTTTAGAGCTATAATGCCGAGATACAGACTAGACTTTGTAGTCACCACATATTGAAACGAAATAATTTTTATATTGGGTTTTGTACTTGTTTTTGTTTACTGAGTAGCTCAAACGTAATTATAATATATGATAAACTATGTTAAATCGAAAGTAACACTATATTTGAATATACTTTTTTCTATTAAAACAAAAAAAAAAAATAATAAATACAAAAAAAGATGACAACCAATGGTTTCAAAAAAATCGTACTTTACTTTAAAGTTTTTTAATAAAAAATAAAATGCTTTGAAGTTTAAAAAAAGATAAAATAAAATTAAACTTAATTTCCAACAAGTTTTATTTTTTTTCAAAAACAAAACTTTTTTTAAAAAAAACAAAACTAAACGAAAAAAAAAAACTTTTTTTAAAAAAAACAAAAAAAAATAAAATTAAAAACTTTAAAGTTAGGGTTAAAAAGCGTTTTTTTAAACCTTTACTAAAGGCTGTTTATTTAAAAAAAATGAAATCTCGAAAAAGATTAAAAATTATAAAGAGTATGTTTTTTTTTTTTTTAAATAAATGAAACTCGTTAAAAAAAAAAGTTAAAATGATTAAGTTTGAGACAACTTCAAAAAAAAACTTTTTTTTTATAATATTTATATAAAAAAAAAAAATATATTTTATTTTTTTATAAAAAAAAAAAAAAGAAGTCACATTTATTGACTATTTGAATAAAAAAAAAACTTTAGTTAATAAAAACAAAATTAAAGTAAAGGTTGCAGGTTTGTCAAGTAAAAAAACCATACACAAGTTAGCTTACTCGAATGATAAGTTGTCAGACAAAAAGATTCATTTAAAATTAAAAAATTTTAATCCCTATAATTTGGTTAAAGTGAATAAAAGGTTATCTAAAAAAAAAAGAAAACTATTGAATTTATACAGTTTTTTTATAAAAAAACTTAAGAGATTGCATTCACCTAAGAATTCTTATTTATTTATTTATTTTAAAAAAAAAGGTTTGTTTGGTAAAAAATGAAAAAAACTAATCTCTGTTAATAAATTCGTTAAGAATACCAAAAAACTTTTTTACGGTAGAGAAATAAATAATAATGATTTTTTGTTAAATAAAAAACCCTCAGTCACTTTTAATTTTTTTTTAGAAAAAAAAAATAAAAAAACAAATACTAAAAAAGAAAACTACACTTTTGAAATACCGCAAGAATATAAAGTTTCTTTGGGAGTTAATGAGAATTTATCAAAAATTTTTGATAAATTAAAAAGCAACATAGAAATTTCTAAAAAAAAAAACAAATTAATACCTACAAAAAAAAAAAAAATTTATATAAATTTAAAAAAAATAAAAAATTTTTTTTTATAAAATTTTTTAATTAAAAAAAAAAAAAAAAAAAATTTAAATTTAAATTTTAAAAAAAAAAAAATAATAACAATAAAAAAAATTTTTTTTTTTTTATATATATAATTAAAAAAAAAATTTTTTAAAAAAAAAAATAAAAAAATAAATTTTAAAAAAAAAAAAAAAATTAAAACCTAAAAAAAAAAAAAAAATTTATATAAATTTAAAAAAAATAAAGTCTTTGCGTTTATCTTCTTTTTTAATTAAAAAAAAAATAAAAAAAAACTTTAAGTTGAATTTTAAAAAAACAAAACTTCTTACCCAAAAAAAAATTATAGGTTTTTTGAATAAATATAAAGAAAAAAACAAAAAAATACCACTCATAGCTTTTTATAATCCAAAGAAAAAAAAAAATAAGTTTTTAACAAACAAACTTTTTAAACTACAGGTAATGCCTAACTTTAAAGTACGCCGCTCGAACAGTTTTTATTTTAAATGGAATAGAAATACTCTTTACACTAAAAAACTTTTTAGATATACAGATTCAAAAAAAACTTTTTGATTTTTAAAATCGAAACAGTCTTACTTAAAAAAAAAAATTATCGATTGTTCATCTTTAAAAAAAAAAGCAAGTATAGCTGCAGCTCTAGACGAAGAAACGGATGACTACAAAGACATAATTTATGAAGAGCCGTCTTTATTGCCAGATAAAGACCCTTTACTGAGCTTTATGCTAAAAAAAAAATTATACAAAAAGTGAATTGACGGTGTATTACCAAAAAAAGGCTACAAATTTAACAAATTTTTAAAAAAAAAAAAAAAATTTTTTAGAACAAAAGTTAGTTTTTATAAAAAAAAAATAAAAAAACCAGTAAGAATTGTTAGGTTGTATAAACGTATGTACGGTAAATCGAATATAAAGAGTTTTCTTCTTGGAAAAAAAAAAAACGACACTTATATGTTAAAAAAACATTTTAATTTTTCTGGTTTACTAAATACAAATAAATCTAATAAATTCTTATTTTTATACTTAAAAAAAAGAAAAAGAAATATTTATCGGTTTAAATATTTAAAACTAAAAAAAAAAAATAGGGGGCTTAAGTGTTTTTTTGATTCTACTAATTATAACACACTGTCTATTATTTTTTTAAGAAAAGTTTTTTTTTTAATAAAAAAAAAATATAGTAAAAATGTTTATATAGCCATTAAAATAATACTTTTACGATTGATTAATTTTTTAAAACAAAAAAAACTATTTTTAAATTCATTAACAAATCCAACCTACTCTGATGATTATATACAAACGGGTTTAACGTCCGATATTGTTAAACTAAAAGAAGATACTATACGTTCTGCAAAATTTATATCAATGAAAAAGATACAAAAATCAGTTATTTTTAGAAGTAAATTACTACACTTATTTAACATTTTATTAAAAAAAAATGTTTTAAATAGGAAAATAAATAAGCTTATTAAACTAAAAAAAAATAAAATTTACTTTCAATCAAAACCGTATGTAGTTAGTAAACCTAAAAAGACTAAAATTGAAAAATCATATTCCAATGTACCTGTAGTTAGTAGTTTTATACTTAAAACTGGTAAAGAGGTTGATAAGCCGAAAAAAAACAGAAAACACCGTTTTATGAAAAGTGTTACAACTAAAAAAAAATTTACATTTAAACACGATTATTTTTTTAAACGTAATAATAATAAAATAAATATAAGAAAGTCTAATATTTTGTATTTAAAGTCAAAAAAGTTGAGTTTTGTTTTTTCAAAGTACAAAAATTTTTTAAACAAAAAACCAGAATATTCCATTTTATACGATTTGTTACCTTCAACTAAATTAATAAAAATCCCGACAAACTTTATTCAAAAAAGAGTTTTTTTATTTTTTAAAAAAGTAAAAAAAATACCGCTTAAGTTTTTAAAAAGAAAATTTATACCCAAAGTTATACAAAAAAGTAAAAAAGAATCGAATTGGTATAGAAAGATAAATACGTTTATAAACAAAAATGTAATATTCAGTACGGCATTAAATATTATTAAGCCCTTTTTTACCACTTCGGGTATAATTAAAAATAACTCATTTTTTTTTAATAAAAAAAAAAAAAATTTTATATTAAAAAATAACAAAAAAAAACCTTTTTTTATAAAAAAAAAGCCAATAAAAACTTTAAGGGGTTGTAATTTGAACTTTTTAAAATTAAAAAAACACAAATTTAGTTTTATTTTTTTTTTCAAAAAGTTTAATACTAAGAATAAAAAACTTTTTTTTTTTTCAAAAAAAAAAAAAAAAAAAAAAAAAATAAACAAACAATAAAAAAAAAAAATTTTATTTACAAAAGTTTAAAATTTTTTTTTTTAAAAAAAATATATTTTAAAAAACAAAAAAAATCTAAAAAAAAATTTTTTGTTTTTTAATTTTAAATTTTTAAAAAAAAAAAAAAAAAAAAATTTTTTTATTTTTTTTTTAAAAAATTTAAAAAAAAATAAAAAAAAAATTTTTTTTTTTTAAAAAAAAAAAAAAAAAAAAAAAACATTCACCAACGATTTTGTACCTAACTTTGCTTTACCAACGTTTAAAAGTTTTTTGTTTAAACAAAATTCTATTTTAAACTCACCTAAAGGTTTAAAACTTTTTATATTAAACTCAAAAAAAATAATAAAATGCAAAAGGCCTTTTTTAAGAAAAATGATTAGCGCCGGAACTATGTTAATATCAATAATTTTGTTAATGCTAACTGGAGACTTAAACCCTATAGTCGACTACATGTTTAGCACTTTTAGAAAAAAACAATACTTTAGGCACAGGCGTATGTTTTATACCATTCGATCTTTGATGAAAAGATTAATAAATAAAGCAATAAACTTTTCTAACTTATCTGGACTAAAAATAAAATTTAAAGGTAAAATAGCGGTTAGGGGTGGTTTAAGAAAAAAAACAATGAAGATAGAAAGAGGTTCTTATTCAAGTTCTAGGCTTAAAAATATTTTTAAATTCAAAAGTAAACCACTTTGAACTAAAGGTGGTGCGGTCGGTTTAAAAGTTTTCGCTAACTTTGATAAATAAAAAACTCAATGTTCTTATACTGTGATAACTGGTCTTCAAAATTAACTTTTATAAACAGTTTGATTTTTTACATAATATCTCTATTGACAACGTTTGTGTGCTTAAAATTTTTAAAAAAAGGAAAAAAAAAATTTAATCAAATATTTATATTTTTCTTATTACCAGGAATACCACCTGCACCCATTTTTATAACAAAATTATGATCTTTAAATTTAATTAGCTTATCTTGTTTCAATTCTGTTTCATTTATTATACTATTTACAAATTTATTTTTAGTTTTTATTTATTTAAACTTTTTTTATTATTATATTACCTGTAATAACTTTTTTTTTAAAAAAAGTAACTTTAACCCGACGGAAGTTATTTTTAAATTTAGTACCATTTTAATTATTTTATTTATAAACTCTAACTTTTTTTTATTTACATAAATAAATAATATATGTTTACATACTCGCAAAAAAACAGAATGATTGAGGTTTTTAGAAAGCAGAAGTCTTGGAGTAGGGTACTAACAAGGTGTCCGCAAAAAAGAGGGCAGGTTGTACGTGTTCGTATAACTACACCAAGAAAGCCTAATTCTGCTAGAAGGAAAACAGTTAAAGTTAAAATAACAAATAAAAAAACACCCATAGTTTATATACGTGGTTCCGGACATACGTTAAAACGATTCTCTACGGTTTTAATAATGGGACAAGGTCCAAAAGACTTGCCGGGTGTTTATTCTAGATGCATAAGAGGTAAATTTGATTTTTTGCCTTTATACACTAAAAGAAGAAGGCGCTCTATATATGGTTTAAAAAAAAGTGTATTTGATAACCAATAATGCCTTTAAATTTTACCGAAGAATACATACCAAAAGTTATAAAGTGGGTTAGAAGGGGCTCTATGTGACCTTTGACGTTTGGATTGGCTTGTTGTGCGATTGAAATGATGCACGCAACTTTAAGTAGATACGACTTTGATAGATATGGAGTCGTTTTTAGGCCAACACCAAGGCACGCTGATTTAATAATAGTAGCCGGTACTTTAACAAACAAAATGGCACCGGCATTAAGACGTATATATAATCAACACGCCGACCCCAAGTGAGTAGTTTCAATGGGAAGTTGTGCTAACAGCGGTGGTTACTACTACTACTCGTACTCCGTAGTAAGAGGCTCGAATACGGTAATACCTGTAGATTTGTATGTTCCCGGTTGTCCACCGTCCGCAGAGTCTTTATTTTTTGGAATAATACAACTATTTAAATTTATAAATCACGGACATAAGTTTACAGAACAAACAAAAAAAAGTGTTAAATAAATCAAAAAATTTACCAACATTACAATATTTACGACTTGCGGAGAGTTTATTAAATGGATGTGCCACCTTGCGTAGGTACTCGGTAATAACCTCTGATGAAGACTTAGTTAGATGGACGTATTATTCCTTTGATGGAAAATACTACCCAATAATAAAACCCAAAGCTAGGTATTTAAAACGTAAAATGAAAAAATATTTTGATTGTAAAGTGTTAAAAATACCTAAAGTTAAATTAAATCGTAGTTTTTTGGTATTTATATATCAAATTTATTTTGATTGATTACAATCTGAAACATTTAAGCATTTGTTTAGGCGTAGGGTATTATTAAAAAAGCAATTTAAATTATTTAAAACAAAAAACATAAAATTAGCTTATAATGGTGACTTTTTTTTACCCAGTATAAAAAAAAGAAAAAAAAAAAAAGTAAAAAAGGTTAATTTGTTTTTTTGTTTAAAAACTCCAAGTTTTATTAATTTTTTATAAGCTAATTATTTGTATTATATGTTTATTAAAAAGGTTAAACCCACCAGCAACCCAAAACGACACTTGAGATCAATAAATAATCATTACTTGCCGGTTTTGATAAAAAAAAAAGTACATAAAAAGATGTTTAGAAACAATAGAGGTGTTTTTTTATATAAAAAATCAAAAACAAAACCAAGTGTACGTTACTATAACTTAAAAAAAGGCATACCGTTGTTATGCCCATCGACATCAATAACGTCCATAAACAAAGTTACTTACTCAAAATTTTTTGTAGCACAAATAACTACAGGTTGCGGGGTTTCTTATACAATAAAATTAGCAGACGGTGCAAACATAAAAAAAATGTTGAATCAAAAAAACTTTGGTTTTTTGTTAAAAAATTCGTACTACATAGGCGAGCGGGGTTTTTTATATAGTTTTAAAACTGGAAGTATTTGCTACTCATTAAGGCTTTTATCACACCACAATTGAGTAATGTCGGAGTCAGCGGGTACTTTTTGTAAGATACTTTGGCATAGAGATGAAGACACACACACGGCCATTAATACACCGGCTAAGCAGTTTGTAAAAGTCAACTATTACAACACCGCGAGTTTTGGTAGAGTTTCTAATTTACTTGCAAAAAAAATGGTACATGGAAGTTTTAAAAAAGCTAAAAAAAACGGCAGGTACAGGTTATCTGTAAGGGGTGTTGCTATGAACCCTGTAGATCACCCCAATGGTGGTAGAACTAACACAAAAAGACCTTTAAAAAATCCTTGAAATAGGCCTGCTAAAAAGGGTAAATAACAAAAAATCTATGATATTTCCAAAAAAAACTTATAATTATATATCTAACAAATTCGTTAAAAAGTATTACGACAATTCAAACACTTTAAAAAAAAAAGAGAAATTTACATGAGAGCGTAACACTAGAACACCTATATTTTTGGTTAACAAAGTTTTTTGAATTCACAAAGGTGTTCATTTTAGAAAAAAGGTACTAGAGTACTATCACCTGTCTACCACATTCGGTTCCTTTACACTTACTAGAAAACCTTTTTCACCTCCTTTCAGAAAAAATGGATTTAATAAAAAAAAGAGAAATGGCTAAATCTAATATGGTTAATTTAGATTCTATTAAGACAACAAAAAATACATATACGCAGGCGTCAAAAATGGGAGACTATACAAACAACATACAAGCATACAACATTTTTAACAATAACGGAAAGGAGATACTAGGTTTAAAAAAAAAAAATAAAAGTATTAGTTTTATAAAGAAAATAAACATTAAACAAAATCATAAATACTTTTCAAGAGTAAAAACAAACATACGGTTTTTATTCTTTACTAAAAGAAAAAGGTTGTCTTTGAATATAAATCAAACTGGCTTTTGTATTAATATAAACCATTTTATTATAAGTAGGTTTTTTTTTTATAAAAAAAAAAATAATATAAACAAAAAAAAACTAAATATTGATTTAAACAGTTACAATAGGCTTGTTTTTTATAAAAAAAAAACATTAGAGTCTGTAACAAGATTATATAACAATTATATTATATGTCTTCAAATTTTATTTTGAAAAAAAAAAATAATACTTTTTTTTTAACTAAAAAAAACAATGTACCTTTAAAAAAATTCAAGTTATACTTTAACAGAAAAAAAGCAAAGTATGATGTTACTGGGGGCCATAAAATGGGTGTTAAAAGAGTTAAAAGTCACATTACACATAAAAGTTCTTTTTGGTGTGGAATAGACATTTATTGAAAATACACAAAAACTTTGATACCTTTAAAAATGGATATAAGGCCTATAAAAAAAGATGAGCTTTTTTTCAAACATTTAACACTTTTGTGAACCTCTATAGCTTGTATTCTTCCAGAAAATAGAGAAATAAGAGATATCTATAATCTTTTTGTTAATAAATATAGACAAACTAATCATTTCAAACATTACCGATTTTTTATGGGATTTCCAACAAATGGACAAAGGACTTGATCAAACGCCATGTCATCGAGAAAAAGATATAATTCTATAAGGGTTTGAGAGGAGGCGATCAGTCAACAAAAATTTAGTTTCGTTTGTCCACCTGACACAATTAGGCGTTTGTGCCACATGGAAATATTGAATAAAATTTGACATACGCAATGACACCATGAGTGGGTTTGTGCGCGAAACCACAGATTGAGATACGAAAGGAGGTTTAAGTACAAATCTTGAAGACTGTCTTTTGAGTTTGCAGTTAGAAATAAAGCACTGGCTCATTATAAAAATCCTTTAAAAAAAATAAAAAAAAATAAAAGAAAGGTTGTAATGCCTTTAAATAAAATAAACGTCGGTTTGCCTTATAATTTTGGTGTAATTTACACAAGAAGAATATTTTCTACGAGTACCTGAAAAAAAAAAAAATCTAAAGTTTATTAAAAAAATTATATTGATATATAAACCTTATGGATCGGTTAAAAAAACTTATAAAGACTTCTGTATATTAGATGAAAACAAAACTAACAAAAAGCTAAATTTTTATTTTTTTAAAAAAAAATTTTTTGTTTACAAACGATTAAAAAACGAATTAAAATCTATAAAAATTTCTAAAAAAAAAAAACATTTATGTTGGTATGGTAACAGTTTTAATTTAAAAAATTTTGTAAATATCTTTAAGAAAAAAAATAGAATAAAAAATACTATTTTTTACAGAAGGTTTAGTTTTATTAGATTTAAAAAAAAATTTAAAAAAATTAACCAAGACAATCGTGTTTATTTTAACAGGCTGTTGGGTTTTGATTTACCAAAAAGAAAACTTATATTTTTTTTTTTGAAAACTAAAAATATAAAAAAAATAGACATGTGTAGGTTTATTTCTAGAACTAATGAAACTAAAAATATTTTATATATACTAAAAGGTTTTTTTATAAAAATAAAAAAAAACAGAGTTACAAATTACAAAAACATAATATCAGTTACTTCATTATTTAAATATATGGAATCTTTTGAAAAAAACACTAGTTTAAATTTTAACGAAGGTGAAGGTTTTTATGATTTTAGACAAATTAACTTTTTATATGGTTTTTACAATTTTATTTCTGAGAAAAAAAGAATAACATTTGATTATAACATCTTTTATTATAGAACTTACAATTGAAGATTGATATAGTTTTAACCCAAGATAATCTTTTTTTTTTATTAAATGACTTTAAATCATAAAAAAAATGAATTAAACCCTCTACAAACCTCTTGTTTTCCTAATACAAATTTTAATTTAAACAACGGTTGGTTAATAAATGGGTTTTCTGGTGACAAATCTTTTAGTTTTTTAAACTTTCCTAGTGTTAGCATTAATGAACACGAAGGTATTTCTACAATTTTTTATAGAATTATAATCCCTGTATTTGTAATATATTTAATTTTTTTTATAATATTTGGATTGTATACAGTTTTAACAACCACAGTTACTTCTATACTATATTTTAATTTTTCAAAAGAATCTGAAAACGAGCCAGGCAGTATAGATGATATATCGCTTGTAAAGAATAATGTTATATTTTTTATAGCTCTGTACGCGATCGTTTTGAAAGTTTTTTTTTTAAAACCTACGGTTATAGCTTCGCCATTTATAACACATACCCTTTTTCTAGCTTCTGTAATTTTTTTTTTCCCAGCAACATTATCTTTACTTTTGGGTGCTTACATAATGAATTATTTACGTGGTGATAGCAACAGCAACAGCAATTTATATGCTGGTGTTTTTGATTTAGCTAATCTATTTGGATTTTTTAAAAGATTTTGTGTACAATTTATTCGTTATGTTTTAATAACAGTAAAAACAGCTTTATTTTATCATTTTGTTTTAAAATCTATAAAAGGTAAACTTTTAGAAGTTAAGATTAAATCCAATAAGATAATAATTGACGGTTTTAAATCAACAGTTCTAAGTGATATAAAAGTGTATACTATTTACTTATTCGAGTTTATAGCTGAAATTTTTAACATTTTTGTTGTTTATTATGCACAGATGGGTGCTTTTTGTATAGTTTTGTTTTGATTACTTAAAGCACTTTACTCTTCCGCTTGGCCTATAATAAAAATTGTTTGGTTTAAATTTAAAAAATAACTAAATTCAAATTGTTTGTATCCAATTTATTGGTTTTAACCTAGGATAACTATGGTAAATTTATTAATATAAAAAAGTTTTGAAGGTGAAACTGTAGTTATAAACGCCGTGAGGTGAATTCAAAATATTGCAGTATTAAAAGTAATGAAAGTTGTACTGAATAAAAGCCAACCAAAGGCGTACCTTTTGCATAATGGACTAGCGAGTTTATAAAGATAGCAAGCTAACGCGTACTGAAAAGAAAAAAAGTTATTTTTATAATACCCGAAACCCAGTGATTTAACCACGAACAGGCTGAAAGTTAGCGCTGGAGGGCCGAACCTCTAGATGTTGCAAAATCTTAGGATGATTTGTGGTTGGAGGTGAAAGACCAAACAAACTGGGTGATAGCTGGTTTTCCGTGAAACCTATTTAAGTAGGGTGGTGTTAAAAAAAAAGCAGGTAAAGAAAAAGGATTTACTAGTCTAACGGTCAGTAACTTCTAAACCTAACAATTGCTTTTGTTTACAAGCACTAACCAGACTACAGGCGCTAAGGTCAGTAGTCGAGAGGGAAACAGCCCAGATCGAACAATAAGGTGCTTAATTTACTTGAAAAAAAAAAAAACGAAATGTCGTATCTAAAAAGTAGGCCTGGGAACAGCCATCTTTTAATGAAAACGTAACAGTTCATTAGATACCAGAATAGTGTAAACTCAAATGCATTTCTTTTTTGTAATTATAGGCGAAAAAGTAAAACCGATTTGTCGATAAAAGGTAACGGAACGTTCTGTATACTTAATTGTAATTGCGAAATTACATGTTTAATCAGAATTGTATATGCTAGTATGAGTAATATATATGCTGTCGTAATCAGCATTGCCGAATGCGCAAAAATTGTCACGTAAGTATCAAACTCGTGTCGTTAAAGAGTTGTTAAACACTCAAAAATGTTGTTTAATGCAACAAATTGAGACAACTCGCGGTCCCTAAGCGGAACACACTAATGAATCGCGATGGGTTTGGGCATCATAAAGGCGCGTTTGGATAGGTACTATGTATCACCGAATAGCTTTTACAAAAAAAACTGCCGTATCACCGTATTTAACCAAACGCATGGGCGCTGGTAGAATATACCAAGGCAAAAGAAACAACAACGCTGAAGGAACTCGGCAAATTGGCTCTGTAACTTAGGGAGAAGGGGCACTGTGGGATGTTAAATAAAAAGAGGGGGGCGACTGTTTCTTAAAAACACAAGATTTTGCTAAGTCTCAAGATGATGTATAAAATCTGACGCCTGCCCGGTGCTGCAAACCGAAATCCTATTTGGTATAAGGTCCAGTAAACGGCGGCCGTAACCCTGACGGTCCTAAGGTAGCGAAATTCCTTGGCGGGTAAGTTCCGTCCTGCATGAATGGCGTAACGACCCCCCTACTGTCTCCAGCGTTGATTCTATGAAATTTAATTAACCGTGAAGATGCGGTATTTTACAGCTAGACGAAAAGACCCTATGCACCTTTACTGTTACCTTTTAAATAAAGCTATGCGACCATATAGTTTAGGCTAGTAAATCGCTTAGCAATAAATCTGGGGGTGTTTACTTAAGGATTTTAAGGAAGACAGTTTGGCTGGGGCGGCAACCTTCTAAAAAGTACCGAAGGTGTGCACACGGTAATTATACATGTAAATACTTTTAATTGCCTGATATAACCACCAACAAGTGGTTGTAGGATACTATCTGTTATAATGACCCGTAGTTGTATAAACACAACTACGATCAACGGATAAAAGGTACGCTAGGGATAACAGGCTAATAAATCTTTTGAGTTCTCATTGAAGGGTTTGTTTGGCACCTCGATGTCGACTCATGGCATCCTAGTATCGAATCACATACTAAGGGTTCGGCTGTTCGCCGATTAAAGCCGTACGCGAGTTGGGTTTAGAACGTCGTGAGGTAGTTTGGTTTCTATCTACTGTAAAAAGTAAAAATATTTGAGAACTTATGCCAGTACGAGAGGACCGATAAGGATCGACCAATGGTTTGTTACTTGTTTACGCATGGGTGGTAAGCTACGTCGAAGTGGATAAAGTTTAATAAAATAGAATCCACCTCAATATGTTTTTTAATAGTTAGTACAATATCAAGTACCATCCCCCTTACTTATCAATTGTTTATCGATGAAAGCCAAATGCGGGTGGGGGTTATATAACTAAAATTATGATAAAAAGAAGATTTTTGAAACAAAGAGATTGATTCTTTGATGTTTTAATATTTTTTGTTTTTGAAAAGCAACATTCAATCAAATTTACACAAAAAAGAAACTACAAAGATACCACTTTTTATTACATTAATTTTTTTGAAAAGTATAATTGAGTTTTTTTAAAAAAGCACAGCTGCTTAGGACTTTTAAATTTTGTTGATTGAATAGCTTACCAAAACATTGTAAATATACTAAGAGTTACAAAAATGTTAAATAGAGTTGGTGTTGTTCAAATTGCACAGATGTTTAGTTTAGGTAAAAATAAATACATAAATTTTATACAAACAGAAAAATCTAAAAACTTAGGAATATCGAAACTTTGGCACGGGGCTACATTTTACGAAAGAGAGCTTTCCGAGATGTTTGGTAAAAAATTTGAAAACTCTAAAGATAATAGAAAATTATTACTTGAGTATACTAATTATAAAACACCTATGCTGAAGCATTTCGACCAAGTTGGGTTTTTATCAATAAGTTATGACAAGTTTAAAGATTCTTTAATTTTTAAAAAAAGTACATCGGTAAGTATTTAAAAACTAAAAAGATTGTTTTTTATTTATAAAATAAACAAAAAAAACCAAAAAAGAATTAATCAGGGGGTCGATTACGTACCGTACGATAGCATTTATTTAATTTCTACGGATAAAAACCAAATAAGAAAATCTGTTTTACCATTTTTTTTCTTTAAAAAGGATTACACGTCTTTTTTATTTTTTTATAAAATTCAAAACACTACAAATCCTTTTGATTTTAAAAATAAAATAACAGAATTTTTATTAAAAAAAAAAGGTATAGCTTTTGTTATACCAAATAAAAATTATCAAAAGCTTATTAAAGTTATTTTAGCTAAAAAAATACCTTTTATATACCCTAACGACAGTATAATTAATTTTTGCTTAAAATCAGAATTTTATTTATCTAAAGAAATATATAAATGTTGAAGGCTGATGCTATACTTAAGGTATATAAACTCAGTTTAATGATTATAAATTTAATAAAAAAAAGTTTTAACAAATTTGTATTAGTAGTTAATAAAAATACTTTAATAGGTCTGGTTTCATTTATGAATACAAAATACATAAAAATAGATAAAAAAAATATACCTGCGTGTATGGCAATAGGTATATTCTTTAAAGTTCTTTTAAATCCATCAATAAACGGCCTAAGTGATGGTTTAGTAATAGCCGCATCAATAACTAATTTACTAGCAACTACAACTATAACGGAACGGTACAAAAATGAATCTTGAAAATTTGGATTTGTTTATAATTTTTTTTTTTTTTTAACTTTAATTTATGTTAAGGTAAGTAGTTTGCTTTATTTTTTTATAGTATATGAAATGTTTTTGCTACCTTCTGCTTTTTTGATTTTTATTTTTAATCCGGGAAAAAGGGGTTTGGAGACTTGTAAACACTTTTTGTTATGAACACAAACAGGCTCGGTTTTTGTTGGTATAAGTTTTTTATATATTGCAAGCTACTGTGGAATGACATCTTTTAATTCACATAGTGTTTTTATAAAAAAAATACCAATTTATATACAATTTTTATTAATAATAGGGTTTTTAATAAAAGTGCCGAGTTATCCATTTTATTTTTGATTATTAAAAACACATGTTGAGTCTGTAACAAGTTTTTCTATATTTTTAAGTGGTTTTTTAGTAAAAGTAGCTGTTTATGGTATTTTTAAGGTATTACCATTATTAGATTCGTTTGTTAGATCGTCTGCCATATGTTTATTATTTAGCGGTGGAATTGCATCTTCGGCCGCAATAATTAAACAAACTGACTATAAAAAATTGGTTGCCTACACAACAGTACAAGAAATGTCACAGCTTGCCATAATGGTTTTTTTATTTGGAAACTCAAATAGTGCTATTGTTGGTCACTTTGTTATTGTACACGGCCTTCTTTCAGCTATTTTTTTTTTTATAAGTGAGGTTTTACAAAGAATATACAAAAGTAGGTGTGTTTTTTCCATTAGCGGACTTATGATTGTAGCCCCTAAATTATCCATGATTGTTGTAGCAGCTATATTATTGTTTAGGGGTTTTCCTTTTACTTCTAAAAACAAAATAGAAATGAATATGGTAGACCTTCTTTATAACTACGAATACTTATTACTAGCATTGTGGTTAGTTTTTATAATTTTTTTAGGGAATATAGCTATAACATTTGTAACTTTTAAAACTTTAGTTTTCAGTGCTGGTAAAGAAAAAAACAATGATGTTACGTACTTTGAGTTTATATACGCAGTTTTTGTATGCTTATTATTAATATTTTTTATTTTTATTAAAATAAACTAATTATGATAAATTCTAAATTTTTGATTTACGGAAACTCCGATACTTATTTAGTTCCATTTTTAACGAGTATATTTTCTTTTTTTATACTTTTTAAAATACAAACAAAAGAAAATCCATATTTAAAGATACAATTTTTACTACCATTTATACTTATTTTAGGTTTTTATTTTGTTTTGTGTAACTTAAACTTTATTTTACCCATATATTGGTTGATAGAGTTAGGTACCGTATTGTTTTTATTAACAGTAATAAAAGGGTTTATAAATTCGTTTTTTTTTAAAAACAACTCGGTGGCCAACCAAGTTACTTTTATTTTTTTTTTATTTTTTATTTTACTTTTTTTTATAAAAAAAAAAATAATTTATAAAGCAGAACAAGTTATTTTTATTGATTTTTTTTTACTAGACACAAAAAAAAACGAATTTGCGTATTTTGGACATTCGGTTTTAATTACACAGCAACCTGTTTTGTTCTTCATTCTTTTGTCTGTAAAAATGGTAACTGCTTTTTTAATTTTAAACAGTTTTAAACATAATAGTTTTTATTCTAAAAAAAAAAATATTTATGATGTTTTTCAAAAAACAAACCCATTGTTTTTTTTTTTAAAAAAAAATAAACTATTCTTTTTCTCTGGTAAGTAAAAAAAAAAGTTAATAAACTATGATAGATAACATTTTTAAAAAAAAAGAATTTATTTTACCTTTACAAAACTTTATGTGCATCGAGTTTTATAAAAAAAAAATGTTTAAAAGTATTATAATTAACCTATCCAAGTCAGCTACCTTATTTATAGAAAAAGTAATTGTAGAGGGCTTGCATACTTCTTTTATAGAGCTAATAAAATTTCAAAAAAATATATTATGATATATTTTTTTGAAATCAGAAAATACAGTCTCTGTCTTTTATTTTTTTTTTATTTTATTCGTATTAATATAAACTGTGATAAAAAAAAGGACAATAGTCAATATAACAGACAACTGTGGTGTTGTAAAAGCAAAAATAATACACCATATATTCGGTTTTCATAAAAAAACTAGTAAACCGGGGCATTTTAACAAAGTAAGTGTCAGGAAACGTAGGACTGATTATGCTTGAATAAAATCAAAAAAAGTAAAAATACCTAGAAAGGGTAAAAAACTACTTTCTTACTTTGTAAGATCTAAATTTAGACACACAAAACAAGATGGATCCCACTTTAGTTTTTTAAATAACAGTTCTGTTATATTAAAAAAAAGGCTAACTATACGGGGTAAATACGTTAAAGGGCCTTTTATTTATGGTTTAAGGAGGAAAAAAATATTAGGATCTTTTCCTGGATTATTATAATTTAAATATAAATTTATTTTCTAAAATTAAACGCTTTGGTAATTTTTAGGTATTTTATTTGTAAAAACATTTTTGTAATTTGCGTAACTTATAAAAATTTTAGTATTTAATTAATTTAAAAAGGTTTAGTACATACTAACTTAGATTATAATTACATAATATACAGAACTGAAAGCGTCTAAACGTTTTATTTATAAATTAGTGAAATTAAAATAATTTACTATGAATTTAGTTAACAAATAAACCACAAAAAAAAAAAAAAGAACAAAAATAATATCTATTTTACACCTTATGTTAGTTTTTAATACCTGAAAAAACTTAGTTTTAATTTTTTTAAACTACATTTTTACATTTAAAACTTAATTTACTACGAAATTATAATTGTTACGTACAAAGTTTATTAATAGCTTTTCAAAAACATTATAGTGATTTTTTACACAATTAAAATACAAATTGATTGTAAACCTAACTTATATATTTTATAGCAAAATACTAACATCTGTTGTTTTTAACACAAACTTATATTATTTTATGTCCGATGTTGTATACTCCACAATGAGCGTACTACATTAAATTTTTAATTGTACCAATTTTAAATCATTTTTACGATTGACACTATTATCTCTTTCTCTTAAAATAAAAAAAAATATTTATTTATTTTAACTTATCGTATAAAGGGCCTCTTTAAATATATTTTTCTGTAAAAATGATATTAAAACTAATAAACATTATAAGGCTTTCAATAAAAAAAATAACGTCTTTGTTTTTCCATAACACTAGATTTAAATTACATAAATTAATATTGTACACTAAATCGGTTATAATGTGGGAGTTTTTGTTTGAAAAACACAAATACGATGACGACCACATTACTTACCCCAGCCCTTACTTAAATTATTGAGGTATACAAACACCAGAGTGGGATTTTGATGAGGAATACCCAGCAGCACTGGGGGTCGATAATGACTGCTACACTTACTGAGCTAGGGACTATGAAGGCAGAGACAGTATATGAAGAATTTACTACTCTCCAACTACTTTAAACAACATAAACCTCTATAGATTTATGTTCTTATTTAAACAGATAAAACATGAGTACTGGCCTTTTTTTTGTAGAAAGTTTTATTTATATACAACTGGACAGGATGCGTGGTATAAATACATGTATCGTTATAATTTATATAGAAACAAAACGTTACCTCCTTTTAGTACAACGTACGCTTGGATACAAGAGCCGGATGAGCTACATTACTTGGCCAAATGGCAAATGTTTAGTATTTGACAACAACTTAAACCAGAAAAAAAAAAAATTTTTTCTATAAGAAACTTTATTTCGTTTGTATGAAAAAATAAAAAATCTAGATCTATATTTAGAAGAGTTACTATGGTTATAATTATCTTTTTAGTTAATTCAATATCCGAGCCTAACAGAATTTTAGGTAGGTTCTTTTTAAACTCATTCAGTTTTTTTCAAAAAAAAAAAAAGCTTTTTTAATCTTTAAAAAAGGGTGGACTTATCTTGCAGGTTTATTTATATTTATTATAACTTCAGTCACACTTTTAAATTCAAACGAAACTAATATCTCTGCTTATATAGCAATCGCTACGGTTTTTTCCATGCCTGTTATTCTTTTATGGCAGACTTTTGTTTTTTTTTTTAAAACTTACCAAATAAGTAAGTATACTTCCGCCAATCAAAGGTTTTGAAAAAGAGCAATATTTGTTTTTTGGTTTATAGAGTTTCTTATGTTTTTAATTTTACTTTACTTATGGTGTAATGCTCCGGCACGTATGATATGATCTACCAGCCATAGCTTTTTTTTACAAAGAGTTAAAATACTATATTCTTACACATCAGAATTACTACTAATACCTATTTTTTTAATAACACTGTGCAACGCTCTTATTTTTTTGAATAAAACCCATAGGACTTCAATACGAAATTTAGTTCATATTATATTTTTCTTTGCTATATCCTATTTGTTGTTATTTGAATTTTTGCAATTAATTGGGGTTTATGTAAAAACAATAGCCAGAGAACCTTCATATAAAATAGATTTTAAAAAAAAAAAAATTTTTGAAGTTTTAAATTTAGTAAAGATTAGGGAGGAGGACACTAATTTAAACCAAATGAGATCTTTAACTACGTTTTTAAAGTTTTGGCACGTTCTTTTTGTATTTGTTTATTATTTATTCATATGCGTACGTCTTGTAGAGTATAAAAACTTGAGTTTTGACACCTACAGCTCACTGTATGTTAATTTAACAGCACTTCTTTTTTTTAACTTTATATTTTTAATTTTTAAAAACAGAAAAATGTTTTATTTTTTTTTAAAACTACCCCCTAGAATTTTTATAATGATAAGACCCGCAAATATACAAACTTTTGTTGTAGAACAAATAGAATACATTTTATCTTACCAACCGTGATTATAATTAAAAATTAACAAATTTAGTTTATATAATTACAATGCTAAAACACATATTCGAGTGTTTTAGTTTTAACCAAAGCGCCTCTTTGGTAAGGAGAAGGGCTCATTCCCCATCTAACAAGGTTCGATTCCTTGCGGCGCTCTTTAATAAGTAATCAAATTTGATTATTTAAATGTGAGTAAAAAAAAAACTTAAACTGTTGTATTTATAAAAATTATCAACAGCTTAGTTTTCGTTAAAGTGCATCTTTGATAAGCAGAATGTTTAAAACGGCATCTAACGGGGTTTGATTCCTTGTAGCACTTTAATAAAGATATAACAAATGTCAAAATTTTATTTTTTACGTACTCACACCAAAAGTTAACTTTCGTTTCATAACAGTAAACTTTTAAAATTTAAAAACAAAAACGATGGTACTCTTATGATATGTATAAACTCCGATTATATCTTATTAACCACGTCTACTTTAATAGCAGCAGCGTGCTTGTTTTTTAAAAACTTAATATCTTTTATTTTTGTTTCTGAGGTAGTTGGAGTTTCTTTAGTTCCAGCAGCAGCACCTACAATAATATTAACCCAACAACCACAATTTTTTTTACTTTTAGTAATTTTTTTTTTTGTGTCTGCTGTTGAACTGGTAATACCTCCACTATTCTTAAGGTTTTTTTTTTAGAAAAAAAAAAATTGGCTTTACCTAAAAGAAAAGTTAGTAATAGTTTTACAAAAAGAAAGTTTTTTTTTGTTAAAAAAAAAAAAATAAACACTTGGGGTTTTAGCAAAATACTAAAAATACACACTCGTTTTTTTTTTTTTTACAAAAAAACAAGGTTAGGTATGGACTATATTTGTAAAAATAAAAAATATAAAAAATTACTTTCTTATAAAATTAAAAACATAATTGAGTCTAAAAAACTTTTTACAAAATCAAAAACAGTTTTATTGAAAGAAACTTCTATACCTATAAAACACAAAGAGTACAAATCTAAAAATAAAGTTATTGTTAGAAAACTTCAAAATAGACTAAAAAAACCTTGGGTTGTTTTTCTTAAAAAACAACAAAAATCCATCATTAAAAGATTACAACCCATTTTTAAACAAAAAAAATATACTATTTCCAATAACTTAAAAAAAAAAAGTGGTCTAAGACGGTCTAGATTTCCTTTTTACATAAAAAAAAAAAAGAAAAAATTAGATTACAAAAACTTAAGTCCTGTTAGCGGTTTAATACATAAATCTAATTTTTTTAGAAAAAGAGAATTATACTATGAAGGAATCTTTTATTTTCTTTTTAATCATAAGCAATGCGGCTTTTGTATCTACTATTTTTTGAATAATTTCTATTCTAGGTAAACACACATACAGTGCAGAGCCTAATAAAGACAAAAGGGAGTCTTTTGAGTGTGGTTTTGAGAACAACTCAAAGGGTTATGTTTCTGTTCACAGCAAAAATACAATGGCTTTTATTTTTCTAATAATATATGAAATTGAATTTTTAATATTGCTACCCGTTTCATTTAATGTAATATCTTTGTCGGTTGTATCGAAACTATTTTCTTTTTTTATTATATTAACAATAATGTATACATGTTTGTTAGACGTAGAGTTTGAAAGTTTGTCTTACGATAATTAATAAAAAGAGTGTGAATAATTTGTACATTTACATTTATTTGTTTTTTAATAAAAAATAATGTTTGGACTTTATTTATGCTACAAGGTATAAACGGAGAGGTTCCTTTATATCAAGTTACTTTTATATGCTTTGACCTACATTTTTGATTAGCAATTTTTTTAGCCTTTGTTTCTATACTTCTAAAAAAAAAAAATACATTAGTTTTTATCATAACTACTGGTTATTTTGTGTTTAACTACGGAATTTTGGGTGATTCAAAACCCAATAAACCTTTTATAAACATTGGCTTAGTAAATAAAATGGCACAATACCACCCACCCCTACTTTTTATAAGTTTAATATTCGTGTTTATTTGATACTTTTTATCTATTAAAAAACTTAAACGGCGAGAAAAAATTTCAGTAGGTACAATTAAGGGTTTTTTATCTATTACAGTTTCTTTGTTTCTATCGATGTGGTGAGCAAATCAAGAGCTTTTTTGGGGTGATTTGTGAAACTGAGATCCTGTAGAAATGTCTTATATAATGCTAATTATTTTGTTTACTGTATTAGGCCATTCAAAAAGTAAATGGTTTTTAATAAAAAAAAAACAAAACTATTTTTTTTTTTAGTACCAAGTATATCCTCAGTCGTTTATGTTACCATTAGGGGGCCAGCTGCAAATTCAGTTCACCAGTTCACTAATAATATTTTAATGCGCATAGACCCAAAAAGCTTTTATATTTTATATTTTATTGTTATACTATTTTTTGTATCAAAATCGTTTCCTTTTTTTTTTAAAAAAAACCTCGATTCAAAGTTAATTAACACCAAATCATTTGTTTGACTTTTCGTTATTTTTATAACAAATTCAATAATTTTTATTGGTTTTATAGAAAAAAACATAATTTACCCCCCTAACAAAGGTTTTTTTTACAAACTTTTAATGAATATTTTGATTTTAAATTTTTTTATAAAAAAAAAAAACTGTTTTTCTTATTTTTTAAAAAATTCTAAAAAAAATAAAGATCACTTGGTTTTAACACCAATATTATGGTTAATTTTAATGCTTTGAAACTCATCTGAACACAAACTTTTGTTAAATAGATTCGAACCTAGTTGTTTTAGTGTTCAAATGACTTCAAGGTCATTAAAACTTAATTTAGAGAAAATACCATATAACTTTTTTTTAAACAAAAGAAGACTTTTGCTTGTTAAAAATGGATCTTTTATACATAACGGATCTAACTCAAACTTTGGTGAAAGGATTTATTTAAAATACTCAAATAAAACCTCTTTTTTTAACATAAACATATACAAAAACTTGTTTTCATATTTTTTATTTTTTTTTTTTATAATTATTTTTTAGGTTTAATAATTGTGATAGGTAGGTTTTTATCTTTTTATAACAAAAAAGGTGACGGTTTTTGCATCAAAAAAACTAATTTAAGTACTTTTAGATTTATACACGACAGATCTTTTTATAAATATATACTAAATCAATATAGCTCGTTATTATATACAAATGGACGCATGTACCCTAAAGGTATTAAATATAAATCTTTTTATAGGAAAAGATATTCATGAAGGCATAAAAGCCCGGAGTTACATTTAATTTAGCTTTTTTTTTTTTAATGATACTAAGCCAAAACATTACTAAATACATAAAAAGTAACAAAAAAAGTTTTAAAAGTATTAACTTAAACTTCGGTCCAAATCACCCAGCGGCGCACGGCGTTTTGAGACTATCACTTAGTTTAGACGGTGAGATTGTAAAAAAAGCTGATGTTCACATTGGTTTACTTCACAGGGGTACTGAAAAATTAATGGAATCTAGACCATTTGATTTGTCCATCCCTTACTTTGACAGGTTGGATTACGTATCTATGGTTGTTCAAGAGCACGCTTATTGTTTAGCCGTTGAAAAATTATCTGGATTTCCAAACATAGACCAAAAAATAAATAACACCAGGACTGTGTTCGATGAGTTAACCAGGTTACTTAACCATCTTTTAGCAATATCTTGCCACGCGTTAGATGTTGGTAGTATGTCTCCATTGTTTTGGGCTTTTGAAGAGAGGGAGGTAATAATGGGGTTTTATGAATCAGCTTCAGGTGCACGAATGCATGCAGCTTTCTATAGACCTTCTTCCCAAAGAAACTATTTAAGTTTTAAGCTTTTAGACTCGATAATGAATTTTATAACTAAATGTCAAAGAACTTTAAAAGACATTTCTGGTATTTTAAACGAAAATAGAATTTGAAAAAGTAGGCTTATTAATATCGGATCTTATAGCTATAGAGAGGTTATTAACTACGGACTTTCTGGCATTATGTGTAGATGTACGGGATTAAAAAAAGACATTAGGTTTAATAAAAGGATGTCATACGGTTCTTATTTTTTCAGCGGAAACAGAAGTTATGTATCTGTAAATGGAGATTCATTGGATAGGTATTTACTGAGGGTTCAAGAGATGTTTGAAAGTTTAATGATTGTATCAAAAGTGATTTCGAATACTAGTTATAAAGATAAAAAAACTTTAAAAAAACTAAACGGGTGGTTTTGTTTAGGTAAAAAACCCGTAGACGATTCTTCTATGGAAAATTTAATACGTCATTTCAAAAAATGAAGTACCGGGCGCGTTTTGAACTTGGGTATAACAACTCAAGTTGTTGAATCACCGAAAGGTGAATTTAGCGTTTCATTAGTATCCGATGGTACTGATAAACCTTATAGATGTAAAATAAGATCTCCGGCTTACAACCATATTCAATTTTTACCAAAACTGTCAAAAAACAAACAAATGGCAGACTTAATAACTTTAATCGGTACAATAGATATAGTTTTTGGAGAGATAGATAGGTAATAACTAAAAAATTATATTGCTTAATAAAAGAAAAAGAAGGTACATTAAAGAGCATATTAAAAACAAAAACTTTTTGTCTGATGAAATATTAAAAATTACATTAAACTTTATAAAAAATTCAGATCATCTAAGGGCGAAACCTAGGGTTTTGGCTTATGCAAATCTATCTAAAAGAAAAAAAAAAAAAAATTCTGTTTCATATCAAACAACTTTATGTTTAGAAACGGGTCATTACAAGTCGAGGATAAACTGAGGAAACTTATCGCGTTTTGCCTTTAAAAAAAACGGAAATGAGGATTATTTTAGTAATCTATCTAAATTTTAAAAAAAAACTTAACAATTATAATGATAAAAGGTTTAAAAAAGGAATATAGGCGGTATTTGAATTGCAGATATCTCCGGAACATGGAATCTGTATCTACTTGTTTTATATCAAACAAATCAAAAAAAGAAAAATTATCTTTGTTTTTTTTTGATAAAAAACAATCTTTTTTTTTTAGTAGAAAATTTTTTAACAAAAAATTTGATAATAAGAAATATTTTAAATCGATTTTTTTTTTCCCAAAAATAAAATACAATTTTGCAGGCAAGGCTTACAGGGTTAAATTTTTTAATGAGGCTATATGATTGAAATTCCACAGATCACACCCTACTTATTTTTTTTATTCAGAAAGATCATTGTCTTTTACTTTTAGAAAAAATAAATGGGTTTTTTTTAAAACAAAATACTCTTTAAAAGAATTTATTAATTTTAAGTTTAGTTTAAACTCTGTTCGTTGAAAAAATATATACACAAACAGAGGTTTTTGATCGTCTAAAAATTTATTGTTAAAAAAAAAAGGTAAAATATCTGGATATCGGTAAATTATACTATGTTAAATTCTATTAAAAGTTTTAAACGCGCTAAATCTGTTTGCGGTGGTTTATACGGTATGTCAACAGTGGGTAATTTCAATAAAAGACAAGCTGCATTTTTTGAAGACATAAGTTCACTAGACGTTGGTTATATAAAAAAAAATGAAACTATACTATTAAAATCTCAATTTAAACTTTATAAATTGCACAAAAAAGGTGAAGTTATAAGAAAAAAAAATACAGATTTTTCTTATAAAAAAAAAAAAATAAGTTTTTATTACAAAAAAAAAAAAATATATTTTATAAAAAAAAATAAATAGAATATTATAATTTTATTTTTAAAAAAAAAATAAAAAAAGT
>ERZ1740052.122-NODE-122-length-26785-cov-6.636139_pt1 | contig 26785 bp, 28 predicted proteins | sample MGYA00581750_ERZ1740052 | MGnify/ENA primary metagenome ERZ1740052 (study PRJEB43018, sample SAMN04849743) | marine metagenome | isolation source: floating plastic debris | place: Pacific Ocean | collected 2008-08-30 | study: EMG produced TPA metagenomics assembly...
GGAGTTCCTGTTAGAGTAGCTATTGGTAAAAGAGATTTAGAGAATGGTACAGCTGAGGTAGCTAGTCGTGATACTTTTGAAAAACAAACTGTTGAACAAGATAACTTAGTAACATTTATTAAAGAGCTGTTAGATGAGATTCAAAAGAATTTATTTACAAAAGCATTAAATTACAGAGAAACACATTTAACTAAAGTTGATACTTTTGAAGAGTTTAAAGACGTAATAGAAAATAAAGGTGGATTTGTTTCTGCACACTGGGATGGAACTGAAGAGACTGAGGATAAAATAAAAGAGTTAACCAAGGCAACGATACGTTGTATACCTAATAATTCTGAAGATGAGGAGGGTAAATGTGTGTTGACAGGAAAGAAATCTTTTAAAAGAGTGCTTTTTGCAAAAGCGTATTAAAAATAATCGAAAAAAGTTTGGTGTGTTTTAAAAAGAGTTATATATTTGCACCCGCAAACTGAAAGATTGTTTTTGCTCCGTTCGTCTAGGGGTTAGGACGCCAGGTTTTCATCCTGGTAACACGGGTTCGAATCCCGTACGGAGTACAACGTTTTTATAACAATATAAGATTTTATAAAATGGCAAATCATAAGTCAGCATTAAAAAGAATAAGAAGTAACGAGACTAAGCGCTTAAGAAACAAATATCAGCATAAAACTACACGTAATGCTGTTAGAAAATTAAGAGCTACTACAGATAAGAAGGAAGCAGAAGGAATGTTATCATCTGTTGCTTCAATGCTAGATAAATTAGCTAAGAATAATGTTATTCATAAGAATAAAGCAGCTAATTTAAAATCTAAGCTAGCTAAGCACGTTGCTGCTTTATAAGAAAAGTTTTAAGGTTAGTTAATATCAAACACTTCGATTTATTCGAAGTGTTTTTTGTTTATAATTGTTTTAAGAAAAGAAAAGTATTTGTATGAAAAAAGGTGATATCGTTTATTGTATCAACGAGTCTTCATTTTCTGACCATATTATCAAAAGAAAGAGTTATGTTGTTCAAGACATTAAACCTGATTTATTAAGAGTTTTTAATACTAGAAAAAAACTTGTTTGGTTACCTGAATACTGTTTCACAAAAGAGGAAATACCAGATATTAAATCGATAATTATTGATGACGAAATAATAGATAATTATATAGAAGTTACTATTGAATTTAGTGATGGGGTGAAACGATGGACAAGCTTTATAACTATTAATAAGTTAAATAATCTTTTTAATAGATTTAGAGATTATGTTTTAGGAAATGAGTTAATAATAGTAAAAGAAGTAAACGAAACAATAATTAAAAGAACAATTATCGAATTAGATAAGCAAGATCAATTATATGAAATGACAAAAAAGTTGTAGTTTCAGAAAAGTTTTACAATAAATGACACTAATAGTCATATTTTTTATGAGCATCTAATCTTATAAAGATAAAAATAAGTAAAGTAAAACCCCATAGAGATGATCCTCCATAACTGAAAAAGGGTAGAGGTATACCAATTGTTGGTAAAATACCTATAACCATTCCTATATTTACTACAACATGGAAAAATAGAATTGAAGCTATTCCGTATCCATAAATTCTAGCAAATTTATTTGTTTGGCGTTCTGCTAAAAATATTATTCTATACAATAAGCCCATAAATAGAAGTATAACGATTGAACTACCTAAAAATCCCCATTCTTCTCCAACTGTACTAAATATATAATCTGTGTCTTGTTCAGGTACAAAATTACCTTGAGTACGATCTCCTTGTAAAAAACCTTTTCCGAAAAAGTTTCCAGATTTAATAGTCAATTCTGCTTGATGTGTATTATATCCAAGTCCTTTTTTGTCTTCTATTTTTCCAAGTAAAATATCAAATCTATTTTTTTGATGCTGTTCTAATACATTAGTGTATGTATAACCGGCTGCAGAAATAAATAAAGCAGAAATAATATAAGTAACTAGTATCACTGGCCAGTTAAATCTTAAAAACTGGTTATTTCTATAAATAATGTAAGCAAATACAATAGTTAAAACAATAAGTGTTCCGATAAGAACATTAGTAGTACCATAATTAACAGTAAGTAAAAAAAGAACCACAGTAATAACACCTAGAATGAAATACTTTAGTGTTAAGCCTTCTCTGTTCAATACAAAAAAGAAAGAAAAGTAAATTAATACTGATCCCATATCTGGTTGTAAAGCAATAAAAAAAGCAGGTAAGAAAATAATGACAAAAGCCTTTATTTGGTTTTTAAGCAAGTCTAAATTATATTGTCTATCACTCATTAATTTAGCTAAAGCTAGAGCGGTAAAAGCTTTAGAAAACTCTGAGGGTTGTAATCCTATTCCACCAAAGTTATACCAAGATGTAGCACCATTAATTTTTTTTCCAAAAACTAAAACACCAGCTAAAAGAATAAGGGAAAATAAATAAATTAAACTCGAGAACTGTTCATAGAATTTAGAGTTCAAGAATAAAATAAAAACGATTAAGGGAAAGCTTAAAGCTATAAAAATTAATTGTTTACCATATCTAGTGCTAAAATCGAAAAGTTCTTTATCTGTTCCAGTAGAAGAAGCAGCATAGATATTAACCCATCCAAATGCCACCAACAAAAGAAACATAATTATAGTAAACCAATCGATGTTTTTAAATATGTTATTTTCTAACTGTCTCAATACTGTCTTTTTTTACAATTAACTTGTCGTATTCTTCTTGTAAACTTAAATTAATCATTTTTTCCTCTAAGTCTTTTCTTAATACTTCGCCATTTAGATATTTTTCAATCATTAAGCTAGTAATTGGAGCTGCGATAGTTGAACCAAAACCTCCATTTTCAACAAAAATAGCCATGGCTATTTTAGGATTTTCTTTTGGGGCAAAAGCAATTAGTATAGAGTGATCTTTCAATTGAACCTTTTCACCATTAATTCTTGTAAAATTTTCTACAGTTCCAGTTTTACCGCAAATATCTATGCCTTTTACTCGGCTATATTTTCCAGTTCCTGTTTTGAATACTTCATGCATAGCATCTATAACTATAGGAAAATGTTCTCCGTTTATCAGTGTTTGTTTTTTAGTTGTAAACTTTGGATTTTTTATGTTTTTTCCATCAATTTGCTTTACGATATGAGGAGTGTAATAAAAACCTCTATTAGCAATTGCAGCTGTTGCATTTGCTAATTGAATTGGAGTAGTTTGAATTTCTCCTTGTCCAATAGCATTAGAAATATTTGTGGTAGCTCCCCATCTAAAATCATAACGATCATCATAATATTTTGCATTTGGTATTAAACCAGGTAAGCCAACATTTAAATCATAACCTAAGAAATTTCCTAATCCAAAGCTTTTGATTTGATTACTCCAATTATCAAAACCAACTTTGGTGTTTTTAGGTTTGTCTATAATTTTACGATATACATCAGAGAAATAACTATTACATGAATTAGCGATCGCTTTTTTTAATCGAATTGGTCTGCCATAAATACCACAGTGGCATTTCATAAATTCGTTTTTTCTTTTTCCATAGCGATATCCTCCGTAACAATAAACATAAGATTTCTCATTAATAACGCCTTCTTGTAATCCCACTAAACCATTTAAAATTTTAAAAGGAGATCCTGGAGGATAAACTCCTTGTAAACCTCTATCATAAGTTGGGTTATTTATGCTGTCATTAAAAAGTATGGTAGAATGCTTGTAGCGTCTTCTTCCTACTAAAACATTCGGATCATAAGATGGAGCAGTAACTAAAGCTAGTATTTCTCCAGAAGATGGTTCAAGAACAACTATACCACCTCTTTTACCAGTCATTAATTTCTCTCCATACTTTTGTAAATCTAAATCTACCGTTAATAATAAATCTTTTCCTGGGACTGCCAAAGTATCATATATACCGCCTTTATAGTTTCCAGTAATTCTCATTAAGTTGTCTCGGTTAAAATGTTTTTTACCTTTATTTCCTCTTAAGGCTTTTTCATAATAATATTCTACTCCAGATTTACCAATAAGTTCTCCGTTTTCATAATCAGGATTATTTTTAGCTTGTAATTCATTTACTTCAGATAAATAACCTAAAACATTTGCAGCAATTGGTTCAGGGTAATTTCTGATAGTTCTTTTTTGAATGTAGAAACCTTTAAATTTATGAAGTTTTTCTTGTAAGAAAGCGTAATCTTTTTTTGCGAGATGTTTTATAAAAACAGCAGGAAGCCAAGGAGCAAATTTTCTTGGGTTTTTAATTTTTTTTACCTTTTTGATGTAATCTTCTTTGGAAATTTTAACTAACTCACAAAACTCTAAAGTATCTATAGTTTTTAATTCCTTAGGAATAGCCATTACATCATAAGAAACTTCATTTGCAACCATTAGTTTTTTATTACGATCATATATATAACCACGTTCCGGATAATCGTATTCGATTTTAATAGTTGCACTACTTGTTGGACTTGATTCGTGTCCTTCTATAACCTGTAATTGGAATAATCTACCTATATAGATTAATCCAACAAGAGTAATTAAAAAAATTAATAAAAAACTTCGCTTCACAATTATTGTTGTTTTCTAGTTAAAATAAAGTTTCCTAGAAAATATAAAATTAACGAAAATATAGCCGATAAAATTGTGTTAATTAATACTGAAAGTAAATTACTAAAACTGAAGTTTACCAGTAGAAAAACGACAAAATGATGAATAATTGTTAAAGATGCTACAAAGTTAAATATTTTCCCAAATGACTCTTGATTCATTTGGAAGAACTCGTAGTCAACTTCAGTCTTTTGAAAAAATGTTCTAAAGAAACTAGGTCTAAGATAAGCAATTAAAGCAGTTGCCATTGCATGTATACCTCCAGAGTCTGCAAACATATCCACCAATAATCCAAGTAAAAAAGCTAAAGATATTATTGGAAAACGATTCGTTTTATAAGGGTAAACAAAAATAAAAGCAATGTAAATGTAAGGATTTACATAACCTAAAAATCTAATATTGTTTAAAACTAATACTTGTATTAGAATTAAACTCACAAAAATTATAGCTAGATAGAAAGGTTTTCTACTCATTGTTTACGTTTTCTAAAGCTTTGATTTCTTTTTGATGAAAGTTTTTAATGATATATACATTTTCAAGATTACTCATATCATTAAAAAGTTTGATGTTTATTCCATTGGTTTTGTCAATAACGGTTCCTATTAAAATTCCTTTCGGGAAAATAGTTGAATTACCTCCAGTCATTATTGTGTCACCTAGATTTATTTTGGCTTCCCTAGGGATATCATGTAATTGAACAATATTGTAATCTTTTCCATCCCAACTTAAAGATCCAAAATAAGGGCTACTTTTTAGTCTTGCATTAACTTTACTATTCCTATTTAGTATTGATCGAACTCTAGAGTAACTGTTTGAAGCAGCATCAGTAATACCAATAATACCTTTGTTGTTAATTACTGCCATTTCCTTTTCTACTCCATGTTTTAAACCACGATTAATAGTAAGGTAATTATAAGGTTTATGGAATTCGTTTTTGCTAATTTTACCATCAATAAATTTAAATTGCTGATTAAAACTATTAGTATCAATAACAGTCTTCGCATAAACACTATCTAAAAAATATTCTAACTTAGATAATTTGTTTTTTAATGCTAAATTTTCTTCAATTAAAATCTGGTTTTCGTCTTTTAAGTTTAAGTAGTTTCTAAGGTTACTTTTTTTCTCATAAACACCACCAGTAATAGCATTTGCAGAACTAATAAATTTACTTCTATGATAGCTATGATTATTGATTGTTAAAGTGAAACCAATAATTTGTAACAGCAAAAAAAACAGAAAGTATTTATATTTCTGAATAAAATAAATAAGCTGTTGCATAACTTTTTAGCTAACTAATACACTCTTGTATTTATTTAAATTCTTTAAAGCAATACCTGTTCCCCTCACTACTGCTCTTAAAGGATCTTCAGCAACATAAACAGGTAAATCAGTTTTTCTTGATAATCTTTTATCTAATCCTCTTAACATCGATCCACCACCAGCTAAGTAAATACCAGTATTGTAAATATCAGCAGCTAATTCAGGTGGAGTTTTCGAAAGAGTTTCCATTACAGCGTCTTCTATTCTTAAAATAGATTTATCTAATGCTTTTGCTATTTCTCTGTAAGAAACTTGTACTTGTTTAGGCTTTCCACTTAATAAATCACGACCTTGAACCATCATATCTTCTGGTGTTTCGTCTAAATCTTCAGTGGCTGCACCTATTTGAATTTTCATTTTCTCAGCAGTAGTCTCTCCTACATATAAGTTATGCTGAGTTCTCATGTAGTACATGATATCACTAGTAAATAAATCACCAGCAACTTTTACAGATTGATCGCATACAATACCAGCTAAAGCTATGACTGCGATTTCTGTAGTACCACCTCCTATATCAATGATCATGTTACCTTTTGGTTCCATAATATCTACTCCAACACCAATTGCAGCAGCCATTGGTTCATAGATTAGATAAATTTCTTTGGCATTCATATGACGAGCAGAATCAATTACGGCTCTCTTTTCTACCTCAGTAATTCCAGAAGGAATACAAATAACCATTCTTAGAGAAGGTGGGAATATTTTTTTTCTAATTGCAGGAATTTGTTTTACGAATTCCTTAATCATTTCTTCAGAAGCTTGAAAGTCAGCAATTACACCATCCTTTAAAGGACGAATAGTTTTAATATTTTCATGAGTTTTACCTTGCATTTGTCGGGCTTCTTTACCCGTAGCAATAATTTTTCCATTAACTCTATTTCTCGCAACAATCGAAGGACTATCGATAACTACCTTGCCATCATGTATGATAAGTGTATTCGCAGTGCCTAAATCGATTGCGATATCCTCCGTCATAAAGTCAAAAAATCCCATAAAAAATATTTAAAAGTGTAACCCGTTTATGTATTCTCACAAATCTAATAAAAAAAACGTTAGAAAAAACACCTTAAACATTAATGTTTAAAGTGTCTTGTTCCTGTAAACACCATCGACAATCCATTGTCGTTACAGTAGTTTATACTTAATTCGTCTTTTATAGAACCTCCAGGTTGGATATCTGATTTAATTCCAGCGTTATCTGCGATTTCTACACAGTCTGGGAACGGGAAAAAAGCATCGCTTGCCATCACAGCATTTTCTAAATCAAAACCAAAACTTTTTGCTTTGTCAATTGCTTGTCTTAATGCGTCGACACGACTTGTTTGTCCAGTTCCACTAGCACATAATTGCTTGTTTTTAGCTAAAACAATAGTGTTTGATTTCGTATGCTTACATATTTTAGAAGCAAATAATAAATCTTCTATTTGTTCAGATGTAGGTTTAGAAGAAGTAGGGTATGATAAATCTTCTACGCTATCTGTTTTTGCATCTTTATCTTGAACTAATAATCCATTCAAAGAAGTTCTTACAATTTGATTTGGTAAAGCCACTTCTTTTTGAACTAAAATAATTCTGTTTTTCTTCCCTTTTAATATTTCTAAAGCATCATCATCGAAACTTGGAGCAATAACAACTTCGCAGAATAATTTATGAATTTCTTCAGCAGTTTCTTTATCTATTGTAACATTAGAAATTAAAATTCCTCCAAAAGCAGAAACTGGGTCACCAGCTAAAGCATCTACGTAAGCTTGGTATACAGTTTCTCTTTGAGCAAAACCACAAGCATTGTTATGTTTTAAAATAGCGAATGTAGGAGCTTCTCCTTTAAATTCGTTGATTAAGTTTACAGCAGCATCTACATCAAGAAGATTGTTATAGCTCAATTCTTTACCATGTAATTTGTCAAACATAGTATCTAAATCTCCAAAGAAATATCCTTTTTGATGTGGGTTTTCACCATATCGTAAAGTTTTAGCTTTAGTTTCACTAGCTTTAAATACAACTTCATCTTCATTAAAATAATTAAAGATAGCTGTATCATAATGTGAAGAAATGTTGAATGCTTTAGCAGCAAACTTTTTTCTATCAGCAATTGAAGTTTCTCCGTTATTTTCTGAAATTAAATTTAAAAATTCATCATATTGCTCCATTGAAGAAACAATTACGGTGTCTTTAAAATTTTTCGCTGCAGCTCTGATAAGAGAAATACCTCCGATATCAATTTTTTCGATAATATCTTGCTCGCTAGCGCCAGAAGCTACCGTTTTTTCAAAAGGATACAAATCAACAATTACTAAGTCAATTTGTGGAATATTGAATTCAGAAAGTTGAGCTACGTCACTTTCATTTTCTTGTCTGTTTAAAATTCCTCCAAAAATTTTAGGGTGTAAAGTTTTTACTCTCCCACCTAAAATTGAAGGATAATCTGTAACACTTTCTACAGGAACAACATCGATACCTAATTCAGAAATAAATTTTTCGGTACCACCAGTAGAGTATATTGTTACTCCTAAATCATTAAGTTTTTTTGCTAAAGGTGCTAATCCATCTTTGTGAAAAACAGATATAAGTGCAGATTTAATTGTTTTATTGCTCATGTTTGTTGTGTTGTTAATGAGCACGCAAATTTACTAAAACTTGAATTTTACTGCAATTGTTTGAAGAGGGTTTTTAAAAGAAAAACCGGAAAAACTTGTTAATAACTTAAAAGTTTTTCCGGTTTAAAGTTTTTTATTGACTTTTTATTCTGCGTTTTCAAGGAAATCTCTTACCCAAAGAGCTATTCTTTCCAGTAAAGTCAATTTTCCGGCATCGGTAGATTTACCTAAGCCTTCATAATTAGGGATATTTCTACTCATCATTAGGGGATTTAAAGATTAGTAATAAAATTGTTGATAACTTTTTACAAATCTATACAAAAAAACTTTATAACCAAGTAATTAGCTGTTTTTTTGCAAAAAAAACGAAACTTTTTCGCAAATAAATTCTAAAAGTTCTTCATCTTTCTCTGAAAATGGATTAATTGTATGAGAATCAATATCTATTTGACCAATATTCTCTCCATCAACAAAAATTGGAATTACAATTTCAGATTTTACCTTCCAACCACATGAAATATAGTTGTCTTGTTCTGTAACATCTTGAACAACAAAGTTTTCATTGCTAACTGCAACTTGTCCACAAATACCTTTTCCAAAAGGAATGATTGTATGTTCTGTTGGGTCTCCTGCAAATTGTGCTAGTTTTAATTCTTCTTTATCTCCATTTTTAAAATAAAAACCAACCCAATCATAATACAATATTTCTTCTTTTAAGTAATCGCATATGTTTTGTAGTTTCTCTTCTAAAGTAACTTCATTATTAAAAATAGCTTCAGATTTAGCTTTTAAATTTTCAATATTCATTTTTATAACATCTTTAGGTTGTTAACTTCTTGTTGTGTTAAAGTTCTGTATCTACCGCGTGGTAAATTTTTCTTTGTTAATCCAGCAAAGATAACTCGATCTAATTTTACAACATGATAACCAAAGTGATCAAATATTTTTCTTACGATTCTATTTCTACCTGAATGAATTTCTATTCCTACTTCTGTTTTCTTTTCACCTTCAACATAAGAAACGGCATCAATAAAAACTTTACGACCTTCAATTACCACATCACCTCTTAGTTTTTCTAGATCAGATAGTGTTAACTTTTTATCTAACGAAGCATGATATAGTTTTCGTACGTTATGTTTAGGATGAGTTAGTTTTTTAGCCAATTCACCATCGTTAGTAAATAATAATAATCCTGTTGTGTTTCTGTCTAATCTACCTACTGGATATATGCGTTCCTTAGTCGCATTACCTATTAATTCCATTACAGTTTTTCTACCACGATCATCATCCATAGTAGTAATGTAATTTTTAGGTTTGTTTAATAAAACATATTTTTTTTCCTCAATAGAAATTAAAGTTCCATCAAAACGTACAGCATCATCAGGTTGAACTTTATATCCCATTTCAGTAACTAATTTACCATTTACAGTAACACTTCCATGTTCGATAAATGTATCGGCTTCTCTTCTTGAACAAATTCCTGAGTTAGAAATAAATTTATTTAAACGAATTCCTGTATTCTCCTCTTTTTTAGGTGTATTAGTAGTTTTCTTTACAGGTTTTCTGAAATTAGATTGTTTTCTTGAGCGAGGATTGCTGTTCTTTCCAGCTTGTCGTCCTCTCGACGAGTTATTTTTGTTCATCTTATAATGATTTTTAAAATGGGCGCAAATATAACTCAAATATTTGATTTTCAGTATAAGGTATAGTGAATTTAATTTTAGTTTTATAGTTTGATCTTAAATATTTTAACCATATTTTTCTATGATTTCTTTTTTGCTGTTTAATTGAAGTTTTTCATAAATGTTTCTAGTGTGAGTTTTAATAGTGTTCACAGATAAGAAAAGTTCTTCGGCTATAGAGGCATAACTTTTTCCTTTTGCAAGTAAAGCTAGGATTTCATTTTCTCTATCTGATAGTTTTTCTTCTTTAGGTGTTTGAAATGATTCAACAACCTTTCGTGCAATTTTACTACTCATTGGTGCGCCTCCGTTAATCGATTGTTCTAAAGCATTAATTAATTCAGAAGGAGTGATGTTTTTAGTCAGATAACCTATGGCTCCTGCACATAAAGCTTCAAAAATATATTTTGAATTTTCATGAACAGACACAATAATAGGAGCAATGTTAGGATTTATTTTCTTAATTTCTTTAATAGCTTTTATTCCGTTCATTCCTTTGAGTTGTATATCAACTAACATAAATTGAATGTTTGAGTATTTTTTTACATACTCAATAGCTTCTTCACCAGATTGAAATCCTTTTAAGGTTTTAAATTTTTCTGAGTTGTTTATGATTTCAGTAAAAGAATCTAATATGTTTTTATGGTCTTCAATGATTATTACATTTAATTTATCCATCATTTTTGTTTATTTAGTGTGCCGTTAAAAATAATTTCTGTTCCTTTTTCACTTTTTATTACGAGTTTTTGTTCTATAGCTTCAGATCTGAAAAACATATTTTGAAGTCCGTTAGATTCTTTTATTGTTCCGTAATTAAAACCAATGCCGTTATCTTTTAATTTTATTTTTAATTCGTTTTCTTGTAAATGAAAATTTAATTCAACTTTTGAAGCCTGGCTATGTTTTAAAGTATTTGTCATAGCTTCTTTAAAGATTAGTGCGATTTGTTTACTCCAATAAAATGGGAGAGTAATTTCAGAACTTATAAAGTTGTTGTTTGTATAAAACTGTATATCTGAATTCTCGAATAAATTTTCCCCAAAATCATTCAAGTAAAAAACAAGTTGTTTTAAATTGTCATTTTGATGATCTAATGACCAAATAAAATCTTTTACACCTTCATATAAATAATCAGCATCTTTTTTTATTTGATGCAGTTTTTTTGTTTTGATGTTGGTATTAGTATTATAATTTTCATCAATTAGCATATTAGACATAATTGAAATGCTAGCAATTTTATTACCAAGTTCGTCATGAAATTCTCTAGCTATATTTTTTCTCACTTCTTTAAGAGCTAATTGTAGTTCTTCGTTTTTTCTTAAATTTTCTTTGAATAACTTATTTTTTGCAATACTTTTTTTAAGTTGGAAGAATAATAACGCTATGATAGGTACGGCAACAATTAAAGTAATAATTGTATAAAACCATGTTTGTTGATACCATGGGAATTGAATTTTAAAATAATAAGGTTTGCTGTAACGCCAATTACTTAAGTTGTCTTTGTACTTAAAAGTTATAACATAACGATCTTGCTTTAAGTTTTTAAAGTCTAAAACTTGATTTGTAGTTGTAATCCATTTTTGATTATTTAATTTATAATGTATTTGAATGGATTCTGGATTAAAATAATTTATAGTGTTTATGTTGAATTTACTTTTATTTTGGCTGATAATGAGTTTTGTTTTTTTCATTTCAGTAAAAGCTTCAGCATTATTGTATTTAAATAATCCTTTGTTTCCTATGGCATAAATAAAATTATCTAGTTGATCTATCTTTTTTATATCCATCGATTTTTGTCCAAAACTAGCTCCTATTGTATAAAAATGATTGTTGTTGTAAACAGCCAGTCCTTTTGATGTACCAATCCATATTTTGCCAAAATTATCAACAAATAAATCGTTAATATGATTGCTAGGAAGTCCATTTTTTTTGGTTAGATGTAATATTTCTTCGGGTGAAATTTTAAAAATCCCATTATTTGTTCCAATCCAAAAAGTATCTTTTTTTATAATTAAATCTTTATAGTATTTACTTTTAATATTCTTTTTTAAACTCCAGTTTTCAATTTTACCACTTATAATATCCAACGAAAAAATTCCTGACCGACCAATAGCAACGTAGATTTTGTTTTTTTTCTGTATGACATTATTTATAAAGGTGTAATCATTAGATAGAAACCAATCATGTTTTAATAATTTTTTGTTCTTATAAATAAAAAACTCAGATCTCTTTAGTACAACTTTATAGTCTTCATAAGTAAAGCAGTATTCTTTAAAAATATCGTTGGTTATTGTTTTGTTGTCAATTTTAAAATTGAAGTTAGTTTTAGACTTAAAAGGAGTTATAATTTTTATATCGTTAGAACTGGTTTCTTGTATAGCTTCTGAAAAGAAAGGTGTCTTTTTATGAAGTATTTTATTTTTTGATGAAATTTTATACAAAACATTTGGAGCGATCGTATATACATTTTTATCAATAACAGTAATATCTCTTAAATCTGAATTAAAGAAATAAGAACTATCCATAAAACTATCATTTGCATTCAAAACCTGATATATTCCTTGGCCGTATGTCGTAATCCATAGGTTTTTTTCGTTATCTATTAAAAAATCAGATATTTTACTTTTAATATTTAGTTTTTCTGAAATATTTGTGAGCCTTTTGTTCTTTAAATCAAAGGCATAAATTTTAGATTCTCCGTTTTGTTTGAATAAAAATGTGAAGTAAATTTTATTATTGGTGATCTTAGATTGAATTATTTTACCATTAAGTTTTAAATTTTTTTTTAATAGTAATTTACCTTTTTTGAAAATAGATAAACTATCGTTTGAACCAATGAGTCTTAAATCGCCTTTCTGATCAAAAGAATGAATAATTTTGTTGTATTCAGGTAAACCTATTACTTTTTCAAAACTCTGATCTACAACTTTGTAAATTCCTTTAAGTTTATTGTGTTTTTCACCGTATAAATTAGAACTAAATATAAAGGTTTCATTATTAGTATAGGTTGTGTTTATATGAGGTATATGTGCACCTCTGATTTTATTACCTGTCTTTTTTACAACAGGATAAAGCTTGTTGTTTTTTAAATCAAGCGTAATTCTTTTTGTTGTTTTCTTTTTTACATCGTAAAAAAATTGAGAAAAATTTGAAACTCCAAAAATGATAGAATCATTGATTTTGTAGATCTGATATATCTTTGTGTACTTGTCGTTTTTAATTTCTAGTTTAGAGATACTATCATTTTTCAAAGTATGAAGCCCGCCTCCCCAAGTTGCTATATAAAATAGATCTTCTTTTTTATCTTCGATAATATCAATTACATAATTAGATGTTAAGCCTTCATCTGAAAAATTTTTGAATTCTTTTCCATTAAACTTACTCAATCCGTCATCAGTTCCAATCCATAAAAAACCTTTTTGATCTTGAATGATTTGATACGTAATATCATGAGGTAATCCTTGTTCAGTAGTGTAGTGCTTGTAAATTAAATCCTGAGTGAAAGATTTTAAAGAAAGAAACAAGGAGCATAAAAGTAAAAGCTTTTTTATAATTCAATAGGTTTTAAGGTTGATAAGCAAATATTATGAAAAAAATCATGAAAAATTCACCCATTTCGGGTGAAAAAAAATCAATTCTATTCAGCTAGTTTTGTGAAGAAGGGAAACAAAAATAATTGCAATACAAATTGTTTTAATGAAATAGACATACACCTTGAGTGTCTAAAAATTGTTCAAGGAATATCAATCTTTTAAATTATTTTATAATGAAAAAACAAATTTTAAATTTAGGAGAAGTTTTAAGTAAAAAAGAACAAAAAAATGTTTTAGGAGGGTTTAGACCTTTAGATGAATCTGATTTATCAGATTGTAAATGTTGGGTTTCTGTTTTACCTTATGGAGTAAGATGTTTAAGTACAACAAAAACTTGTGCGGAATTACACGAACCGCAGCAGTAATTCAAATACAATTATTTTAAGTCTTAGAAGATTATGTCTTCTAAGGCTTTTTTATTAAAAAACTAAACAACTATAATAAATGAAAAATTGCCCGTATTGTGGTTCAGAGAAAAGAATAAGAAGAAATAGAAAAGGAATAGCAAGACATTTTAATTTTTTAAAGTTTTACAATTGTTTGAATTGTAGAAAAAATTACTACTGGATTGACTTGCTTCAAAAATCATATAAGTTAAAGCGTCTAACTTAACTTTAATTCAGTTGATTTATAACTTTGTCTAGTAATAAAGATTTATCAATTAATAATAAACTAAACACACCAATTAATAATAGTATTTTTAAAATATTATGAATTAATTGGTATTGTTTTTTGGTGTAAGATTTCCAAGTATAAAAGCCAATAATAGTTAACGTAATTCCAGCTAAATAAAAATAATATTTCATGTATTGAATAGCTGGATAATCAAATAAAACAATAACTGGTACTAGTGTTAATGCTAATAAAAAAAAGATAAATTGCTTTGTTTTCTTTTCACCATAAACAACAGGAAAGGTATTGTAATTATTTACTATTGCTCCTTTAATATTCTCTAAATCTTTAATGAGTTCTCTTACGACAATAACAAAGAATAAGAAAAATGCGTGAACAAAAATTACTTTCGAAAAATTCTTGTAATGAACAAAGATTACAAAAAAAGGAAGAATGGTTAATACAGTAACACTAAATAAACCAACTAAAGGATATCGTTTTAGTTTATGAGAGTACAGCCATATTCCAAAAATATAACAAGCGAAAAATATTCCAGCTCTCCAAGATACTAGCCATCCAAAAGTAAAACCTGTAAAGTTTAAAAGAAAGTATAAAGAAAGTTTTGTTTCTTGTTTAATCTTATCGTCTAGCGTGCTTTTTATGGGTTTGTTTATTTTGTCCGCTTTTACATCATAAAAATTGTTAATGATATATCCACCAGCAATTACGCAAACTGTAGCAAGTACTAAGTACAATAAATGCCAATCTAATAAAACGTGCTTTAACGATTTGTTTTCAGAGAAAATGAAAATAGCCGCAAGATATTGAGCGGCTATTAATACTAATATGTTATACCCTCTTACAACAGATAGTAAGCTTAATAGTTTTACCAATAAATTTCTGTCGTAAAACTTCAGGTTCATAGGTGTTTAAAATCGGTACACTAGTTCAAGTTTGTAATCTTTTAAACTAGTCTTTGCTTTTTCATAGTCTTCTGTAAAACCTAAAATGTAGCCTCCACCGCCAGATCCACATAATTTTAGGTAATAATCGTTGGTTTGTATACCGTTTTCCCAAACTTTATGAAAAGCATTAGGAATCATCGGTTTAAAATTAGTTAAAACGACTTTAGAAAGTTGCTTTACGTTTGAAAAAAGAGATTTTACATTTCCTTTTAAGAAATCCTCAATGCAAGCATCAGTGTAAGTAACAAACTCGTCACTTAACATTTTTCTAAAACCTTCATTTTTCATTTTATTCATAAAAAGGCTTACCATTGGTTCCGTTTCGCCTACTTGTTCAGAATCTAGTAAGAAAACAGCTCCTTTTCCTTCTTTCTGAGAAGGAATTCCAGTAGCTTCAATATTTTCTTTAGAATTGATAAGAATAGGTAAACTTAAATAAGAATTTAATGGGTCTAATCCTGAACTTTTACCATGGAAAAAAGACTCCATTAAAGAAAAAACTTCTTTAAGTTTTAATAATTTATCTCTAGTTAAGTTTTCAAGAACAGTTATTTTGTCATTAGCATATTTGTCATAAACAGATGCAACTAAAGCTCCAGAACTTCCAATTCCGTAACCCATTGGGATAGAAGAATCGAAATACATTCCAGAATCGATATCATTTTTTAATTCAGCTAAATTAAATGAAACTATTTCAGTGTTTAATTCAACTAAATAATTATAAAAATCATTTAAGCACTGGTTTGATTTTAATGCTTGACCAGATAAATTTTTAGAAACTTTTAAAGCTCCTTTGTAAGAGTTAAAAGGAATTGCTAATCCTTTCGAGTCTTTGATGATACCGTATTCTCCAAAAAGTAGAATTTTAGCGTAAAATAAAGGTCCTTTCATTTTTCTGAATTCTTTCTAAATACAAAGATACTCAATATTTAATAAACATTTTTGTAAAAGGTTTTCCAAACCCCAACTTTTTCACCGTTTTTGTATTTTCCTCTAGTTTTTATTTTTCCGTTTTTGTAAAAAGTTTTCCAAACTCCATTTTCTTTTCCATTTTTAAAACGTCCTAAAGATTGGAGTTCGCCAGTTTTAAAATAAGTTCTCTTTGGTCCGTTTATAATGCCGTTCTTATAACTTACTTTTTTAGAAAGTGTACCATTAATATCATAATAATTAACGATTCCTTCGAATAATTCATTATTAATTTTTGAATTACTACTATAACCTTCTAAATATCGATTTCCGTTTTTGTAAAACTTTACGATCCAATATCCATTTTTAACCTTCTTGGGCATTGGAACATAAAAAACAGCTTCAGTTTGTTTTACTTCTTTCCAGTTATTATCGTACCATGTAGTTTTTTGAGCTAAAATATTAACCGAGAAAAAAACGAATAATAAGATAAATACAGTTCTCATAAAAAATTAAATTAAGGCTGCTCCGTTTCCTGAAAAATCATGGATATATTGACCTTTTTGACAATATTGAGAAAGCTTTTGATCTATAAAATTATGGATTTTTTCTTTCTCATTATAAGGATACAATAAATGAACATTTGCGCCAGCATCTAAAGTGAAACAAACATTGCTATTTGTTTTAGTTCTGTATTCCCAAATTTCATTAATAATTTTTAAAGTATTAGGTTTCATTAAAATGAAGTAAGGATCGCTAGTAAGCATCATTGCATGTAAAGTTAAGGCTTCACTTTCTACCAGTTTAATGAACTCTTTGATATTACCAGTTTGTAAAATTTTAGAAATTTTACTCAAATTATCATTTGCTTGTTTGAAGCGATTTTCTGCATAAGGATGATCGAACATTAAGTTGTGACCAACAGTACTCGAAACTTGTTTTTCACCTTTGTCAACTAACAAAATAGTGTCTTGATAGTTGTCAAAAATTGAGTGTACATAATGAGGGAATTTCACACCATATAAATCAGAACTTGTTTCAAAATCATCGTGTTTTCCCCAAATTACTAAAGGTCCTTCAATACTTCTACTTGCACTACCAGAACCTAAACGAGCTAAGAAAGACGCTTTTTGGTTGAAAAACTCTTCTGAAATTGTGTTGTCTAATGATTTTTCTAAACTCATTAAAGATGCAGCTATAGCACTCATTCCACTTGCAGAAGAAGCGATTCCACTACTGTGAGGAAACGAGTTCTCTGAATGAATTTCCATTTTATATTCTAAAATATAGGGGCAGTAGGTAACTATTCTTTCAAAGAAGGTAGCTATTTTAGGTTTAAATTCATCTTTCTTTTTTCCTTCGAAAAATAATTCAAAATCGGCTTCTTTTACTTTTTTAGTTTTGGTAAAAGTAATTTTAGTCTTCGTATGGCAATTACTTAAGGTAAAACTTATAGAAGCGTTTTTTGGTAGTTGAGGATTGGTTTTTCCCCAGTATTTAACTAAGGCGATATTACTTGGTGTTTTCCAAGTTACTGTAGTTTCTTTGATTGAAAAATCTAATTCTTTAGGAATAAAAGAAGTTGTATTAATACTCAAACCTTTAATTTTTGTGTAAAGATAGCCTTTCCCTTAAATACCTGTCAACTTTTGTAGTGTACTTTCTTTATAATTTCGACTTACAGGAATTGCTTTGTTATTTATTTCTATAAATTCATTGGTGTAAGCATCTATAAAATGAACAGCTATTATAAAAGACCTATGTACTCTAATAAACAGTTTTTCTGGTAATTTATTCTCTATGTTACTTATAGTTTCTCTTGTGACTATTGTTTTTTCTTGAAGATGAATTTTAAGGTAATCACTTAAACTTTCAATGTAAATAATATCCTTGTAGTTAACTTTTACCATTTTCCTTTCAGATCTAACAAATAGAAAACTTTCATTACTATTTTTATTTTCAGTCTTTTGAATGATTTGTCTTTTCTGAGGTATTTTTTTTATGGCTTGTAAAAAACGATCGAATGCAATTGGTTTTAATAAATAATCGATTACGTTAAGGTTAAAACCATCAATGGCATAATCGCGATATGCTGTAGTGAAAATTATATGTGCATCTGAATTTACAATTTTAGCTAAGCTTAAACCATTAATCTCTGGCATATTAATATCTAGAAAATATACATCTGCTTCATTTTCTTGAGCAAACTGAATGGTTTCTAATGCATTTGAAAAACTAGCAGCTAAAGACAAATTGGGTGTTTTTTGTATAAAAGATTCTATGATTTCTCTAGCAACAGGTTCGTCATCAACAATAACACAAGTAAATATATTATTCATTTCTAGCTGGTATTTTTAGTTGTACTTCGTAAACATTATTTGACGATTTAGTTTCAAGGGTAAAATTATTTTGAAATAACATCGTGAGTCTTTTTTTAATATTCGTTAAACCAATTCCTTTTTTTGATTTCATAAAATTCTTATGAGAATTTGAAATTGAAAAATCGATTGAGTTTTCTGAAGTTTTAATATTGATATCAATAGTTAGAATTCCGTTAATCTGCATACCATGTTTAAAAGTATTTTCTACAAATGGGAGGAAAATCATAGGAGAAATTAAAAGAGAATCGTTGTGTATTTCTTTAGAGAATTTGACATTTAAACTATCTTGAAACCTCATTTTCTCTAAAGAGATATAATCTTCAATATGTTGTATTTCATTAACAAGAAGTACTTCAGGTTTTTCAACTTGGTATAAGATATAATCTAAAAGACTCGAAAGTTTTAAAATCATATCTGGAGCTTCGTCTGCTTTTTTAAGAGCAAAACCATATAGTGTGTTTAGTGTATTAAACAAGAAATGAGGATGAATTTGCATTTTCAAATACTTTAATTCTTGTTCTTTTAATTGTAGTTGTGTTTGTAAAAATTTGTTTTTTAAATCTTCATCTCTTAAAGTTGATTTATAATTTTGAATAACAAGACCAATAAAAATTATTATTAATATGATAAAATATACACCAAAAATGATGTACGGAATTGTTTTGGTTAATGGAGGAGTCTTTCCAGAGCTTAAATGACTAGAAGAAATCATTCCGTAAAAAATTGAAAAAGCAATAAAGAAGAAGGAAATAATAAATGTATAAATTGAGTATAAGATAAAAAAGAAGTGTTTTTTTACTAACAAGTATTTTGGTATCAGAAAATATAAAAAGAAATATCCTATGCTAATAGTTATTGGCATTAGATAGTAGGTGAATTTATTGATATACTTAATGTTTGTACTTCCGTAACCTAAATAATAAGTGTAAAAAAAATAAACTCCTACCCAAAAAAGTAAATGTATAGTTCCTTTAATAAATATCCCTAAAAACACTTTTAAGTTTTCCATCATTGCAATATCAACTTTTTTAAGTGAAAAAATAATATCTAGCGATGAAATTCAAAAAAAGTAAGGGTTTTAACAGATTTGTTAAAAGTCATTAATATTCTGTAGTCTTTATTACTAGATTTGTTATTCGTCGAAAAGAGTAAAAACTAGTTTGTCTTCCAAATACATTTGTGAGTGTATTAACTTTAAAACAAAATACTTATGAACTTTTTAATTTTAGGAGAATTATTTAAAAGAATGAACGAAGGAGGCCCTTTTTTTATGTATCCTATTTTTTTGATGCTGCTAATTTGTATAGGTTTAATCGTTTTTTCTTTTTTAAAACAAGACTTAGAGAATAAATTAAAAGAGCTGATAAGCCATGTTAGTTTATTTGCCTTAGTATGGGGGTTTTTAGGAATGATGATTGGTTTGATTACTGCCTTTGATGCAATTTCTTCAATTGAATATGATGTTGCTACTCAAGTTTTAGCTGGAGGTTTAAAAATAGGGTTGCTATCTCCAACTTTCGGTATTTTTACTTTTCTAGTTGCACGTTTTGGTATTATAGTACTACATTTAAGAAAAAGCAAAAACGCTTAGTCTAATCTATTTAATCTTTTAATAAAATTCAAAAAAATGAAAAAAAGTATCTTTTTTTTAGCGGGATTTCTATGCGTGTTTTTTACCTGGAGTCAGAGTGAGAATCTAGCAGAAATCGATAAATTATTTACCAATTTAGCTTCAGAAAATAAAGCTATGGGAACGATATCTATTTTTAAAAATGGAAATGAAGTGTTCAATAAATCTACAGGTTTTATTTCTATTGAAGATAAATTAGAAGCTAATGCTTATTCCAATTATAGAATCGCTTCAATTACTAAAACTTACACCGCAACTATCATATTGCAATTAATAAGCGAGAAGAAGTTAACTCTTAATACAAAATTGAGTACTTTCTTTCCTAAAGTGCCAAATTCTGAAAATATTAGAATACAAGATATGTTGTATCATAGGAGTGGACTGTTTAATGTTACAGAAATTAAAGGTTTTTCAACTTGGATTTCAGATTATAGAACTCGTGAAGAAATGTTAGAAAAGATTCAGGGAACTACATCTGTTTTTAATCCAGATTCAAAAGCGTCATATTCAAACACGAATTTCATATTGTTGTCTTATGTTGCTGAGGAGATTGAAAAGAAACCGTACGCTAAGATTTTTCAGGAAAGAATAGCGGATGCTTTAGATTTAGATCATACTTATTTAGGAAAAGATATTGCAGTAAAAGATAATGGAGCTAAATCGTATTATTTTGAAAATGAAAAATGGAATCTAGTTGAATTAATTACAAATATTAATGGGCCAATTGGGGCTGGAGGAATTGTTTCAACAGCTACGGAAGTGAATATTTTCTTTGATCGTTTATTTTCTGGAAAATTATTGTTTGATAATTTTTTAAAACAAATGACAACATCAAAAGAAGGTTTAGGAATGGGGCTTTCTATTTTTCAATATCGTGGCATGAATTTGTACGGACATAATGGTTCTATTGATGGATTTCGATCGATAGCAGGATACATTCCGAGTAAAAAAGTTGGTTTTACCATAACTTGTAACGGAGTTAATAAAATAAGTTTATCAAATCTTATTTTTAAAGTTTTAGATCTGTATTTCAAAAATGATCCATCTATGCAAAGTAATTCTTTAGTGAAGTTAAAAGCTGAAGATTTAGATCCTTTTTTAGGAGTTTATGGGGGTGCAACTTTTCCTTTCAAAATTACATTCACTAAAGAGAAAAATACTTTGATGGCTCAAGCTACGGGACAGCCAATATTTAACTTAATAGCGTTAAAGAAAAATGTGTTTAAATACGATGCTATGGGAATTCTCTTCAATTTTAATAAGAACGATAATACAGTGCTAGTGAAATTTCAGGGGAAAGAGCATTTGTTGAAAAAGGAAAAAGTATGAGAAGTGTATGTATAGTGGTGTTTACTTTCTTTTTCGGGAGTTTGTTTTCTCAACAAGAGGGAGATAAATATAGAAGTCAAGGAGAGTTAGAAAAATCAATACAAGCTTATAAAACTACATTTGATAAAGATTCAAATAATTCAAAAAACACCTACAATTTAGCATGTGCTTATGCCTTGTCTCATCAAATAGATAATGCATATCGTTATTTACTTAAAGCTTTAAAAGGTGATAGTTCATTATGGGTTTTGGCTGATAATGATTTGTTATCGTTGCATGATGATATTAGATGGAAAACTATTGAAGCTAATCAATTCGATAAATATCAAAAAGAAAACGGAAAGTTAAAAAAGCCAGAGTATGCAAGAAAACTTCTTAGGCTAATTGTTAGAGATCAGATGTTTGATTATCATATGGATATGGCGAAACAGTTTTTTGTGAAAAATGGGAAAGCGCCACATTGGTATTATCCGTTAGCATTTATCAAGAAACAAACGACCAAAGAAAATTTTATCAAATTAGAAAAGTTGATGAAAAAATATGGCTGGCCTACATATGAAGATGTTGGAAAACTAGCTGCAGATAGTCCTTTGTTGGTTATCAATCATCATGAAAAAGAAGCAATTAGAATAAAGTATTTACCGAGAATAAAAGAAGCTTGTGTAAAACAACAAGGAAGTTGTGTGGAATTTGCAAAAATTCAAGATAGAATATTGGTAAATACAGGTAAAAATCAGTTGTATGGAATGCAGTTTGCTTACGATTTAAATCATAAGTTAGAGCCTTTACCAATTTTTGAACCTGAATATGTAGATCAAAGAAGAGCAGAAATAGGTTTGCCGCCACTTAAAGATTATCTCAAAAGAAAAATTAACTATGATTTTAATATAAAGCAGAAAAGAAAATAGTTGAATAATTGTATTGGTACATTAAATGCCCTTTTCAAATTAGAATTGGGTATTTTTGCATTATGAGTAGAAAAATAAAATTGATTTGGGATTTTAAAGGTCCAGATGCTTTAGAGACAGCAAAACATCATTGTATACATTTAAAAGAATTTGCTCAAATAGAAAGTTTAGATGTTTATGAAATTGATCATAAAGAAATCAATGAAATGTATACGTTAGCTTTTGTAACTGTAGACGAATCTATAATGAAAATATTTCGAGATGCACTAAAACCACATCGAGGAGAATTGGCTTAGTTTACTTCTTTTTGAGTTGTTTCTTCAAAAGTAATATCGTAATCTTCTCTAATTGTTCCCATTATTCTGTCCCAGAACAGGAAGTATAAACCATAATTACCATTAAATCGTTTGTGATGTAAGTTATGAGCTGTAGAGGTATTAATCCATTTTCCAATAAATGTTTTATGAAAATTTTTAGGGTATAACTCAAAGCCTAAATGACCATAAACATTATAGATAATTTGGAATAAGAAAAATAAACCAAACGCAGAAATATGAACTGGTAAAGTGAATGCAATTAACGGAGCAATTAAAGATTCAATAAGTCCTTCTAAAGGATGAAAAGCATAGGCTGTCCAAGGAGAAGGATTTGTAGATTTATGATGAATTAGATGAACTTCTCTGTATAATTTGGGATGATGCATTAATCGATGTACCCAATAAAAATATGTATCATGAAGAAAGAGCATCCAAGCCCAACTAAAAATATAGTATCCAATACTATATTCATTAAAGTCAAAATAAATATTGGTGTAGGAAATTAAATAATAAAAGATAATTAAAGAAACCGTTGAAAATATTAGTATAGATATTAAAGAATAACGAATATCTCTTTTATAGTCTTTTAGTTTAGGTAGTTTTTTCTGAATTTTTCTAAACCATAAGCTGTTTTTAAAAATCTTGTAAAATAGAAAGAAAGCTATACTGGCTGTAATTAAATAACGAATCAAAATTTTAAAGGCGCCATTAGCCCAAAACTCTAAAAAACTATTGCTATTTGTCATACTTTAAATGTAATATAATTTAAAATGCATTCAAAACGTTTAGGTTGTATTAAACTTAAATGAGTTTATATTAATATTGTATATTTAAATAGAGTAGAAACTAATTATGGGGCAAAAAACAACTTTAATAGTATTCCTTTTTTTGAGTTTAATAATAAAAGCTCAACATCGATATATTACTAATAAAGGTCATGATTCATTAGAAAAAGCAATATATGTGAGTCATGAGATGATAGAAGGAAGAACGGCTTATTTTGAAAGACAAGCAGAAGAAAAACCATTAATGTTTCAAAAAACTAGAGTTTTAATTGGTGAATTGAATAGATTGTCTAACAATGTGAAAAGTTATATTGATACAATTCAAAGAGAGGTAAATACAGAGCGAGTTGTTTACGATTTGTTAGAAGAGAATTTCTATAAAAAAATATTGTTTACTCCTCAAGGAAAGCTTACTAAAAGAGCAAAACGATTAAAAATTAAAATTGATAGTTTGTATAATTTTTCATTAAAAGTTAATGTACATAGATTATCTCAACTAGAGAATTTTTCTAAAGAACATTTTAAAACCGATAATGAATATTATGATTTTGATGAGAATAAGCTAACCTTTTTCGAGCATTTATTTTACGATAAAACGAATTATGGTATTATGATGTCGATGTATTATCTTACCTTAGATGTACAAACATTTCAGTTATTGTATTACGGAACAGTAATGAGTTATTAACTAAAAAAAAGAATAAGTTATGTATTTAATTAATTTACATGCAGTACCTAAAAAAGGAACAGAATATTTTGAAAAAGTTGTTGGAGCTTATGTTAGCGTATATATAGATTATGTTGAAGGAGAAGGAGCTATTCAATTGGCGAAATATTATACTGAAGAAGAAGGTTGGTTAGTTCAAAATGTAGAAGATGATTTTTACGAAATTGATAACCCAGACGAATTAGAAAAAGACTATAAAGATCATTACAATGAAGCCAAAGAATATGGATATACAATGGTTTTCAATTGTTATGAATCAGTTGAAGAGTAGTTTTTCATTAAATCAGAATCTTAAAGTTTAAATTAGTAGTTAGTAAAGTGTTTTTATTAGCTACTAATTGCATTGGCGCAGATAAAACCTCCTGTCCAAGCATTTTGGAAATTAAACCCACCAGTAACCGCATCGATATTTAGAATTTCACCAACAAAAAACAAATTTTGGTGTAACTTACTTTCAAAACGTTTGAAGTTAATTTCTTTTAAATCAATTCCACCGGCTGTTACAAACTCATCTTTAAATGTAGATTTTCCTTCCGCAAAAAATACAGCATTTGTTAACTGTTCTGCCAACTGAGAAGTTTGTGTTTTTGTAATATTAGCCCAATTTTGTTGTAATTCAATATGAGAAGCATTTAAAAATCGTTCCCATAAACGTCTAGGAATTTCACTAAAAGGAGATTTTAATCCAATTTGCTTTTTTGCGTTTACTTTCTTTAAGCGATTTAATTCTTCTGTAATTTGATTGGTTGATTTAGATAACCAATTTACAGCAACTTTATAACTGTACTTTTTCTCTGCTAAAATTCGCGCTCCAAATGCAGATAATTTTAAAACAGCAGGTCCACTTAATCCCCAGTGCGTGATTAAAAGTGGTCCGAAGTTTTCAAGTTTACTGTCTAAAATTTTCACACTAGCATTGGGTACAGAAATTCCACCTAAATCTTTAATTCTCTCGTCTTTAATATTGAAAGTGAATAGAGAAGGAACAGTGTTAATGACAGAATGCCCTAGTTCTTTAGAAAGATCCCAAATTTTCTTACTACTACCAGCAGCTATAACTAATTTATCAGCAATGAAAGAATCATTTTTCGTGTTAATAACCCAATTGTTTTCTTGTTGATAAAATGAAGTTACATTTTGACTTGTTAACACTTTGATATTTAGTTTTTCAACAGCTTTTTGAAAGCAATCGATAACGGCTTGAGAAGTATTAGCTTCAGGAAAAACACGATTATCATTTTCAATTTTTAATGGAACACCTCTGTTTTCAAACCATTCAAAAGTATCGCCAGTCATAAATTGATGGAAAGGACCTAAAAGTTCTTTACTTCCTCTTGGGTAAAATTTTATAAGTTCTTTTGGCTCAAAACAAGCATGAGTAACATTACAACGTCCTCCACCAGATATTTTTACTTTTTGTAATACATCTTTACCTTTTTCAAGGATGGTAATATCTATGTCAGGATTTAATTCTTTTGCATTAATTGCTGTAAAAAAACCAGCAGCACCACCGCCTATAATTACGATTTTATTCATAAAACCATTTCGTTGTAAGGAATGATAATTTCAAAACCTTTGTTCTTAAAATATTCAGGAGTTTCATTATTTCCTGTAGCCAAAACAAAATCTCCACCCCAAGCACCTAAACTTTTTACAGTGCCAAAATAATCTGAAAATAATCTATCTTTTACTTTGGGTAATTCGATGATAGAGGAAATTAAATCTTCGTGAGTGTTTAGTAAATCTTCAAAATCAGATAAGCTTTTAGAAGTAATTAAATCTTTGGAGATTTGAGAAATAAGTTGAATTTCGTTTTCTAGTTTATGTCTTTTTTCCTTGTATCTTTTTATACCCTCTCTACTGTTTTGCTTTTGATTTAAAAAAACAAAATACAAGTCGTTTGAAAAAGTAGGAGAGAAGTTCATTTCTGTAATAGTTGGTTTTTTATCTTCTAATTGATAAAAAATAGGTGAATTGTGTTTTGCACAAGCAATATCATAACCACTGCCAGAAAAAGCATTCCAAAGTAAAGTGAAAGGATTTACCTTTGCCCAAGATGCAATGTTATTGATTAATGTTGATGAGCTTCCCAATCCCCAATTTTGTGGAAAGGTTAAATGAGTTTTTACAACATAACCCTGACTAGAGTTCAGAAAATCTGGATTTAACTTCCTGGCTTCTTGTAAAATATTTTGTAAAGTTTCAGCTATTTGATCAGAACTTCCTTCTTGGTCTGAGTTGAAAGTAGCAGAGGTTAAACGAAGTTTAGGTAAATCAAACGAAGCTTCAAACCAACATTCGCCAGTATTAGTAAAACTTCCCCAAATTAATTCAGGTTCATCGATTGGTGATACCGTTAAATCTTGTCCGTATTTTGTAGGAACAGCTAAGGAAGTTGCTCCGTCTAAAACAAGATACTCTCCTGTTAATAATAATTTTCCGTTACTGTA
>ERZ1740052.123-NODE-123-length-26645-cov-6.404175_pt1 | contig 26645 bp, 26 predicted proteins | sample MGYA00581750_ERZ1740052 | MGnify/ENA primary metagenome ERZ1740052 (study PRJEB43018, sample SAMN04849743) | marine metagenome | isolation source: floating plastic debris | place: Pacific Ocean | collected 2008-08-30 | study: EMG produced TPA metagenomics assembly...
TTATCTCCATCTTGATCTGTGTTATCGCCATTATTATCAGAATCTTCATCTAAAGCTCCTTCAGCCTCATCTATAATTTCTGTTAGGGGATTTTGCTCATCTACTAAGTTTTCATTTTGTTGACAAGAAGTAAGAACCAAAGTGAATACAATTAAAAGCTTTAAAAATATCATTATGTAAATAGTTTTATGTTTTTAACAGTACTAATACAACTGAATAAAAAAACACCCTACACTTTTTTTAGAAAAAAATGTAGAGTGAGTTTTAATGTTTTTATTTTTAAAGCTTTATAAACTTGTTATTTTATCTCTTGGCAAAGTTCTATAAGTACTCCGTTAGTAGATTTTGGGTGTAAAAAAGCCACAAGTTTATTATCGGCTCCTTTTTTAGGTGTTTCATTTAATACAATAAATCCTTCGCCTTTTAAGCGAGTAATTTCAGCTTCAATATCTTCAACAGCAAATGCAATATGATGAATTCCTTCTCCTTTTTTCTCAATAAATTTTGCAATTGGACTATCTGGTTTTGTTGCTTCTAACAGTTCTATTTTGTTAGGTCCAGTTTTAAAAAATGAAGTCTTTACACCTTCACTTTCTACTTCTTCAATTTTATAATGTGCTTCACCAAAAAGAGAAGCAAATAAAGCATTCGATTTTTCTATACTTTTTACTGCAATACCAATGTGTTCGATTTTGTCCATAATCAAATAAAAATTCAAGACAAAATTAAAGAAATAGATTTAAAAATCGTTTAAATCTATTTCTTCAGCCATTACCAATAAAATGTCAGATTTATGTAATAATGATAAAACTTGTAATGTTATACTTCTTAGTTGTTCGTGTGTATTACAAAAGTGCCATATACCTTCTAAAAAATGTGTGAAGTCTGTTTTTTTATCAAGTTTAAAAGCTTTGGTTTGTGCTACTAAATTTAATAATTGTTGTATAAGTTCTCTTGCTTGTTGTGTTTTTTGAGTAAAAATTGCATTCGTTTCCCAAATATCATGTTGTGCTTGTTTTAACAAACGGGCAGTAAAACTATACTGTTCCTTACGTTTTCCTCTTGCACTAGGAACATAAGTAACAAGTTCTGCTCTTATAGCCGCTATTTGTGATACCTGTGGAAGATTGTTTTTTTTCAAAATCTCTTCTGTATCAAATAACCAATTTCTAAATTCAGAGATACTAGTACTATTTTTTGATTCTATTAAGTTTGTTAGCTGATGTATTTCTAGTAACTTTTCATTTAGTGCTTTAACGATATTTATTTTTGAAGGACGCATAATTATTCAGGTAAAAGTTTCATATTGGTGCTTCCATCTTCATTAGCTGTAGAATGCCATTCCATTCCGTCTTCACTCAATTTCAACTTAATTTGAATGATGTTTTCTGGTTTTATTTCTCTTAATTCATTCGCTTGTACTATCACTTTTGTTTGATGTTGTATCAATTGTTTTTTCTGAATACGAGGTGTAAGTTCAGTTTTTATCTTTTGTATTAAACTTTCAATTTTAATATTATCGTCGATTCTACTCATGTATAATTCGGCTAAATTTTTCGAAAGTGATTCCATTGCCGCTTTTTTTTGTGTATCATCTGCTTTAATTCGCTTCTCTAAGTTTTCTGTTTCTTTAGCGATAGCACTTCTTAATATTGTTGAAGTTTTTCTGTCAAACGAAGAAGTTTTAGAAAAATCTTTTAATACAGAATATGTTGCAGAGTTAAACTGAATATTATCGATAGGTTGATAATCTTTTTCTTGTTCACTTTCTAACTCTCCAATGGCAACAGGAATATTTAATTCAATGTCTGGTGTACGAAAACGTGGAATAGAAAACGTTTTTAGTAAATTGTCTTTAGCATAAATCTCGGCAATTCTGGCAGACTCAAGGTCTGCCATCATTCTTGCCTGATTAATTCCTACGACTAAAGAACTTAAGTAGTCTTTTAAATCAATCATTTGTTCTGGTTTTTAGTTTATTCTACTGGTTGAGAAACAATAGCGTCTTCTAAAATTCCTAGAAGTTTTTCCATTCCTTCTGGTATTTCATCTTGACTCACTTTTACTTTTACACCTAAGTGGAAAGTTTTATCAATTTTATGTCCTTGACGCGAATTTCTTTGGTAAGAAATACTGGTATTTAATTTTACAGTATTCGTGTTTTTATTTACGTTAAACACTCCTGGTCCTAAGGCATAATTTTTATTTGTGTTTTGATTTCCATACGAAAAACCTGTATTGAATTTAAATTCACTACCAACACGCTTATATTCCATTGAAGTAATTTTCGCATTAAAATCGATATTACCTTCTTCAACACGAATAAAAGGAATAGGCATCATGGTAATAATAGGAACCTGTAATTGCATTTCTTCGAATTGTGCTGGTACAGCATCTTTATCTTCGGTTGTAATATCGAATTCAGCTCCAGTACCAGATCCACCAGTAGCCGCAGCACCATTTTCATCGTCAATTCCTGTTAATTCTAAATTTGTGCTAATTTGTGTAATAGCTCCTGTGTTACTTACAGCAGTAACTTCAATAGATAATCCACCAGCAGTTAAAATGTCACCTACAACATAATTAGTACCAGCAGCGCTAATAGTTACACTATCAAGCTTTCCTTTAATAGCAGGTTGATAAGGCGCTACCATTTTAGGATATTTAAAGCTTACATAAATTGGTTCTCCTGGCTTTATTTCACCAGTAGCTTCATCTTCAGTATCTGGTGTGAAACCAACACTTTTTACAAAATCTACAGTAGATAATGCGGCTTTAGATTGCGCATCAACAATAGCGCTTAAAGGTCCACCTATCATACCTGCAAAGTCAATACTAGCCAATTCCTGACCAGGATTGTAGTTTGATAAACTCATAATAGTAATTTTATTGATTAAATGCCTACTCTATTTTCGTGGCTTTTCGGCTGTCACCACTCTTGTATTTCGAAATAGCAACAACAAAATTCAATAAAAACTAAAGTTAAAAGACAAGTACTAGCACTTGAAAAAATAGAGGTAATACCCTGTATTTTTTGGAGTGATTTTCACAAGCACCATAATAAAACAATGATTGAAATTTCGTTTGGAAGTACATTTCATAAGTTTTATCTTTGTTAAAAATTGTTAGTTTAAATTTTCTACATAAAAATTGCATTTTTAAAATATAGAAAATTAGCTATTTACCTATTTATTAACCATTATTATAATTTAATTATGAAAACAATTAAAGTTGTTACGCTTGCCGTATTGGTAAGTGCGGTTACGTTTGTTGCGTGCCAAAAAGATGAAGACACAGTTACTCCAGAAACACAAGTAATGGAAGCTGTAAAACCAGCACAAGCTATTTCGTATGAAAAAGCAAGAGTATTACAAAAAGAGTATATAGAAACCAGAGCAAACGTGCTAAACAAAGCTTTACAATCTCGTGGTGTAATACAAGGAGAAGACGTACGTGATGTTTGGTACGATTTAGAAGTTTTAGAACAATACATTGCATATGTAAAAGCCGAAGCACAAAAGAAAGGATACAAAAATTTAGGATTACGTGTACATTTAGGAGCATATCCAAATCAAGAAAATTATCACTCTCCTGGAAATACCACTTTTTTCTTTGTGCCAACTCATAATATGGGTACAGAAAATAAAAACTTAATTTTAAAGAATAGTGATAATATTACTGCTGAAGGAATTGATGCTTTGAATTATGGGCATGGAGGAAATCCACCACAAATTTTGAATTAAAATTTTAGAATAAAAATAAATTAAAAACTCCTATTTCGGTAGGAGTTTTTTTTGCTAAATAGTTTTTTTAATTTCTATCTGTTAAGCACTGAAAACCTAATAGGAAAGACACTGTGTGGTAAAAGGTGTTTTACCTGTAGTATGTTTTTAAAAACTTGATTTACTTGATCTCTCGAAAAAAAAGCTATTTATTTTCAATAATATCCCTGTATTTTTGGCTATGAATTTAAACAAAAACATCATGAAAAAAATGAAACTACTACTAGCAGTAACATGCACTTTTACTTTATTACTTACTTCTTGTGATTTAATAAACGGAGGAGGCGGAAATACAGGAAGCGGTGATAAATGCGAAAACTGTTACGATTTTAATGGGCAAAAACCAAAGCAAGCAATTTCTAAAAAACAAGCATTAGTACTACAAAGAGAATATTTAGAAACTCGCGCAAAGTTTTTAAATGAACACTTAAATAGCCAAGGTCATATTAAAGGAGAAGATGTAAGAGATGTTTGGTATGATATAGAAACGATAAAGCAGTATATCGCTTATGTTGAAGCGGCTGCAAAGAAAAAAGGATACGAAGGAGTTGGTTTACGTTTGTATTTTGGAGCATATCCAAAAAATTATGATGGAGTAAAAACTCCAGGATATAGTACAATGTTCTTTGCTCCAACTTACAAGAAAAAAGGAGCAGTTATGAATTTTGTATACAACCATGGTGGAGATCACTTAATGGACGATGTAGATTATTTGAATGTAGGAATGGGAGGTTTACCTCCAAAAGATTTGAATTAAAAAAATGAATCCAATTTTTTATTTATTTATTATACCGTTTTTTGAGCTTTTATGTTTGATTATCTCTTGGTATTCTTTTAATAAATATAGTCTAACGAATGAGAGATTTTTTCCTTATTTTTTGACTTATGTTTTTTTTAATGAGTTATTGGGAATTCTACTAAGTTTTATATTAGGTGTAGATAATAATTGGATTTATAATATATATTTTTTTATAAGTTTTAATTTTTACTTTTATTGGTATTATAAGATAATTAATAGTAGAATATTAAAAAACATAATTCTTTTGTTCTCTGTATCTTTTTCTCTAGTAGCATTATATTTTTTTGTTAGTCTAAAATGGGATTATTATCATGAATTTACATTTATATTTGGAGCTATTCTAACTATTTTTGTAACTACATTTCATTTTTATGAATTACTTAATAATAACAAAGTTATTGTTGTAAATAATAATTTAAGTTTCTGGATATCAACAGGTCTCTTGATGTTTAATTTAGGGATGGTACCTCTAATGTTTTTTTCAAAAATATTTAATGCAAGTAATGAAGTGAGAATTTTAATACTAATAAGTCTCAATTTTTTTTTATATGCTTGTTATTCAATAGGATTCATTTTATGCAAACCGACCAAAGACTAGTTTTTATACTTACAACATTAATTGTGGTTTTAATGGCTTTAGTTGTTATCACCTTGTTTGTAGTATTTTCTAGAAAGAAAAACAGGTTATTGCGTGAAAAATCTCAGGAGAAAAAACGTTTCGAACGTGAAATTGCAGAAACACAAATAGAAATACGAGAAGAAACTTTAAGGAATATTAGTTGGGAGTTGCATGATAATATCGGGCAACTCTTAACTTTAGCAAAAATACAATTGCAAAACGCCACACCAGAAAGTTTAGATGATATTTCAGAAACAATTACTAAAAGTTTAAATGAAATACGCTCGTTATCTAAACTCATCAATCCAGAATTTATAAAGAATATAGCGTTAAAAGATGCTTTACAATTAGAAGTAGAACGTTTTAATCGTTTACAGTTCATAGAGGCAAGTTTGCATATTTCTGGAGAAGAAAAAGAATTAAATCAGAAACACGGGATAATTTTATTTCGAATTTTACAAGAATTTTTTTCCAATACTATAAAACATGCACGTGGATCGAAATTAGAAGTTTATTTAAATTTTGAGTCAGATAAACTTACAATAAAAGCTATAGATGACGGTGTAGGTTTTAATATGGAAGAGATTCAACAAAAAGGAATTGGCCTAGAAAACATGAAAACAAGAGCCAAACTTATTAATGCAGATATAAATTTAGAATCTAAGCCAAATATAGGCACAGAATTAAATATTTATTACTATTTTTAGAAAGCGTAATCCCCTTATGCAGTAGTTATTTACTAACTTATTTAACCCGTTTAACTATGAAGTATTCAGTTGTTGTGGTAGACGATCATACGTTACTTTCACAAGCTATTGAAGGCATGGTTAATACTTTTGACAAATTTAAAGTATTGTACACATGCAAGAACGGAGGGGAGGTAAAAGAAAAATTTAAAGCTTCCCCCCGAAACATTCCAGACATCGTCTTGGTTGACGTTAACATGCCCGTTATGAACGGAATTGAGACTACCGAATGGATTGTTGCGAATTATCCAAATGTTCATGTTCTAGCACTTTCTGTTGAAGATGCAGACGGAACAATTCTAAAAATGCTTAAAGCAGGTGCCATTGGTTATCTCTTAAAAGATACCCAAAAAGAAGTACTCGAAAAAGCATTGTTAGAAATTATGGAGAATGGTTTCTATCACACTAGAAACGTAACTAACCTACTATTAGACTCAGTTTCCGGAAAAGGAAACAGAAATCAAGTCAATTTCAAAGAAAATGAAATCAAGTTCATGCGATTAGCGTGTTCAGAACTCACCTACAAAGAGATTGCCGAAAAAATGTTTTTGAGTCCAAAAACAATTGACGGTTATCGAGACAGTTTATTTACCAAATTAGATGTCAGAAACAGAGTAGGTCTAGTTATGTATGCTATAAAGAACAAGATTTACACCCCTTAAATGATTTAAGAATTGCTCCCTTTATTTCATCAGTGAAAAATAACTCTAAAACAATTGTTTAGAGTAACATTTAGTATGCGTACAGTTTTACTATTTTTAGAAATGGTATTCCATAATAAATCTATAAATTTGCACTATGGAAGAAACTAATAGACAGCGAAAGATAGCAGGAGTACTACAAAAGGACTTAGTTGAAGTTTTACAACGTGCTGCTCAAGATGGAATGAAGGGAGTAATTATTTCTGTATCGAAAGTATCGGTTACAGCAGATTTAGGTGTGGCTAAAGTTTTTTTAAGCGTTTTTCCTTCAGATAAAAGAGATGAAATTTTAGAAGGAGTAAAATCTAATACTCCATTAATTCGTCATGAGTTATCACAAAGAACAAAAAATCAGTTAAGAAGAATGCCTGAATTGTTATTTTTTGGTGATGATAGTTTAGATTATATTGAAGAAATAGATAAGTCTTTAAAAGGAGAAGATACAGATCCTATAAAAAATCCTGAAATATTACCACGTCGTCAAAAAAGATAATCGAGAATAATTGTTACATTGCCAATAATTTTAGTAACAATTGAATTTCCCATTATACATAGCAAAACGCTATTTACGATCTAAGAATAGCACTAATGCAGTAAATATAATTACAATTATAGCAATGCTTGGTGTAATTATAGGTACTCTAGCATTGTTTATTATTTTATCTGGTTTTTCTGGATTAAGAAATTATAGCTATTCTATGTTAGATAGTTCAGATCCAGATATTAAAATTACAGCTAGAAAAGGAAAGAGTTTTTTATATACCAAAGAGTTAGATGAAGCTTTAGTTTCAAATACCAAAATTGCAGATTTTTCAAAAGTTTTAGAAGAGCGTGCCTTTTTAAAATATGGAGATAAAAACCATATTGCATACATAAAAGGAGTAGATGTAAATTACACAGATGTTTTAGCTGTAGACTCAATTTTATGGTCTGGAGATTGGATAAATCGTGAGTTTAAAAATACAGCAGTTGTTGGTTATGGAATTTACAATAAGTTATCCATTCAAAATTACTTAAGACCTTTGGTAGTTTTTATGCCTAAACCAGGAACAGGAATTATTAATCCAAATAACGCATATCGTTCTGTAAATACTCAAGTAACTGGTATATATGGTGGTTCAGAAGAATTTCGAAATAAGTTTGTTTTTACGGAATTACATGTTGCTCAAGAATTAATGGGCTATGAATCAAATAAAATCTCTGGAGTTGAATTAAAAGTAAGAAACCCAGAACTTGTAGATGATATATCAAAAGATTTACAAAAAGAGCTAGGAGAGACTTATAAAGTTCAAACAAGAGCAGAGTTAAATGAATTAATTTTAAAAGTAATTAATACAGAGAATTTTGTGTCGTATTTAATTTTTACTTTAATAGTAATTATTGCATTGTTCAATTTAATTGGAGCAATAATTATGATGATTATTGATAAAAGAAAAAATTTAAAAACGTTATTAAATATTGGAGCATCAGTTAAAGATATAAAAAGAATTTTTGTGCTTCAAGGTTCATTATTAAGTGTAGTAGGAATGCTAATAGGCTTATTTATAGGGATAAGTTTAGTATTTCTTCAAAAACATTTCGGTTGGTTTAAAATAAGTCCAGAATTAGCCTATCCAGTAGAATTTAATTGGTTTAACTTGATAACTGTTGTTATCACCATTTTAACTTTAGGCTTTTTAGCTTCAAAAATTGCAGGTAGCAGAATAACAAAAGAGTTTATAGAAAATTAAAATTTCTAAAGTATTGATTTAAAAATAAAACCCAGCGCTAGGATATTTTATTTATAGACAAATACATGTTTCTTTTTAGTGATCTATTTTTCAAGATTTACTTTATGTTTCATGTATAAGATCATGTGTATTGTGAATCTAAGTATTATAACTTTTATGATTCATTCATTTACATTACTTATGACACATAAATTTTAAAAAGGTCACATCGTGTTTAAAATCAGTAAAATATATGGGATTGTATAAAAAGGTAACTTGAGTATATCCCGAATTGGAACTACTCAAATTAGAAGCATTTGAATTAGTATGGTGTACTATGTTTTAATATAACCCAGCGCTGAGTATTAGTTTTTCCATTATACAAATGTTTCTTTTTAGTGATCTATTCTTTCAAGATTTACTTTATGTTTCATTTATATAAGTAAAAATGGATTAATTAATTGTGAATAATTAAGGGATTATTTTAATTAACTAACACTATAAAGATACTATATGTAAATATTTAAAAAGCTGAGTTTTGGATACAACTTAGCTAATTATCGATAAACGGTTTTATAATTTAGATGAATGGTAATTATTTAATTTCAGGAATTCTGGTATTACCAAACTTATTTTGAATTTCATCAAAAGCATTAAAAACATCCTGAGGATCATCAGAAGTTACCAGCTTCAATCGATATTCTTTAAAGTGAGGAATACCTTTAAAATAATTTGTATAATGTCTACGTGTTTCAACTACTCCTAAATGTTCACCTTTCCAATCTATAGACATTTGTAAATGACGACGAGCCACTTCTACACGTTCAGCAATTGTAGGTTTTGGTAAATGCTCACCAGTTTTAAAGAAATGTTTTACTTCATTAAAAAACCAAGGATAACCAATAGAAGCTCTACCGATCATTGCTCCATCTAATCCATAAGAATCTCGCATTTCCATAGCCTTTTCTGGAGAATCAACATCACCATTTCCAAATACAGGAATATGCATTCTAGGATTGTTTTTTACATCAGCAATTGGTCTCCAATCTGCAGAACCTTTGTACATCTGCGCACGAGTACGACCATGAATAGAAATCGCTTTAATTCCAACATCTTGTAAACGTTCAGCAACTTCTACAATTCTAATAGAATCATGATCCCAACCCAAACGAGTCTTAACGGTAACCGGTAAATCTGTATGTTTTACCATAGCTTCAGTAAGTTTTACCATTAAGTCGATATCTTTTAAAATACCTGCTCCAGCTCCTTTAGAAACTACTTTTTTTACTGGACAACCAAAGTTAATGTCAATAATGTCTGGTTTGGTTTTTTCTACAATTTCTATAGAACGTAACATAGAATCCATATTAGCACCAAAAATTTGAATACCAACAGGACGCTCTTTTTCATAAATATCAAGTTTAATAACGCTTTTTGCTGCGTCACGAATTAATCCTTCCGAAGAAATAAACTCAGTATATACTACATCTGCACCATTTTCTTTACATAGTGCTCTAAAAGGCGGATCACTAACATCTTCCATTGGAGCTAAAAGCAATGGAAAATCAGGAAGTTCTATGTTGTCTATCTTTACCATAATTCAAAAAATCGTTGCAAAATTACTGTTTTTTTATAGAATGATTTTATAAGTTTGAAATCATCTAAAAAATAAATTGTTGGAAATCCCTTTTGAACCTATACTTTTTGGTGTAAAAGTTAATATTCATTTGATATTAGAATACTTAGCCTTTTTTCTTGGATATCGATATTATGCATTCTTGAAAAAAAGATCAAAAGATCATATTCCATCAGAAAATAGACTTTATATTATTCTAGGAGCAGCTCTTGGAGCTTTTTTTGGCTCAAGAATAGTTGGGTTTTTAGAACATCCCATTATCGCAATACAGCAATCTTTCTTGTATGTTTTTAATATGAAAACAATTATGGGAGGTTTGTTTGGTGGTTTGTTAGGAGTGGAAATTTCTAAAAAGATTATTGGAGAAAAACAATCTTCAGGAGATTTGTTTACGTTACCAATTATTCTTGGAATTTTTATTGGTAGAATAGGTTGTTTCTTAACAGGAATAAAAGAGTTTACTTACGGACAAGAAACTTCTTTTTTTATGGGAATGGATTTAGGTGATGGAATTTTAAGACATCCTTTAGCACTTTATGAATTGATTTTTCTAATCCTGTTATTTTTTCTTTTGAAATCTTTTCGAAGCAAATTCTCAGTAAATGGAGATCTGTTTAAGGTTTTTATGTTGAGTTATTTTGGGTTCCGTTTTTGTATCGAATTTTTAAAACCTAATGAGTTTTTTGTTTTCGGACTTAGTTCGATTCAAATATTATGTATAATTTGTTGGTTATATTACTATAAATTTATTTTAAAAGCTATGAAATATGCCCGTTAGAAAATATACGTATTACGATTTTACATTGAGTTTGTGTCCTGAATGTTTAAAGAGAGTTGATGCTAAAATCGTATTTGAAGATGATAAAGTGTACATGTTAAAGCGTTGTCCTGAACATGGCAATTCAAAAGTTTTAATAGCTGACGATGTAGAATATTATAAGAATATTAGAAATTACAATAAACCGTCGGAAACGCCTTATACATTTAATACGAAAACACATTATGGCTGTCCTTACGATTGTGGATTATGTCCAGATCATGAACAACATTCGTGTTTAACAGTTTTAGAAGTAACAGATCGATGTAATTTAGCTTGTCCGACTTGTTACGCAGGATCTTCACCAACCTACGGAAGGCATAGAACATTGGAAGAGGTGAAGAAAATGTTAGACACTATTGTGAGAAATGAAAAAGAACCTGATGTTGTTCAAATTAGTGGAGGAGAGCCAACAGTGCATCCGCAGTTTTTTGAAATTTTAGATTATGCTAAAACACTTCCAATTCGTCATTTAATGGTAAACACGAATGGAATTAAAATAGCAAAGGATAAAGACTTTGTAAAGCGACTAAAAAATTATACGCCAGACTTTGAGATTTACCTTCAGTTTGATTCATTTAAAGATGAGGTTTTACAGCAAATGCGAGGAGCAAAATTATCTGAAATTAGAAAAAAAGCTATAGCCAATTTGAATGAAGTTAATTTATCAACAACTTTGGTAGTAACGCTTCAAAAAGGATTGAATGATGATGAAATAGGTGAAATAATAGAGTATGCTTTACAACAGCAATGTGTACGCGGAGTTACTTTTCAACCGACACAAATAGCTGGTCGATTACAAAATTTTGATCCAGAAAAAGATCGATTAACATTAACAGAAGTCCGAAGAAAAATATTGGAACAATCTCTTGTTTTTAATTCAGATGATTTAATTCCAGTTCCTTGTAATCCTGATGCTTTAGTGATGGGCTATGTTTTAAAATTAGGAGGAGAGGTATTTCCATTAACACGTTATGTGAATCCTGCAGATTTATTAGACAATAGTAAAAATACTATTGTTTATGAGCAAGATGAACAATTACATGGAAAAATGATAGAATTATTTAGTACAGGAAATTCTGTAGAAGTAGCTCAAGAAAACTTAAAGTCTATTATGTGTTGTTTACCTAATATTGATGCACCAAATTTGGGTTACGATAATTTGTTTCGAATAATTATTATGCAGTTTATAGATGCTTATAATTTTGATGTACGAGCCATTAAAAAATCTTGTGTTCATATTGTAGATAAAGACTATAAAATCATCCCTTTTGAAACTATGAATTTATTCTACAGAGACGATAAAAAACAACGTTTAGAAGAACTTAAAAAAGAAAGCATATGAATTTTTTAGAAGTAGGAGATTTATCAGGACTATTCGCCATCATTATATTAATTATGTTTGGTCCGCCTTTGTTGTTAGTAATTATTGGTTTTTCAGTTAGAAAGAAAAATAAAGAAGCAGCAACTGTATTATTTATTTTGGCAGCGCTTTATGTTTTAGTTGGCCTAGGAATGTGTTTCGGAGGTTTAGCATAAACATTTATTTTTTTACGATACAATTGAAAAATTAGTATCAATTTCCTCATGCTACATTATACTATCTTTATGTGTTTAGATAAAACATACTATTTTGAAAAAATACAATTGGGCTATTTTAGGTTGTGGGTGGATTGCTGAAATTTTTGCAGGAGATTTAAAAACGCTTAATAATGCTGTTTTATATGCGACAGCATCTAGAGATATAAAAAAGGCAGAAAAGTTTGCAGATCAGTTTGGTTTTCAAAAAGCTTATGGTAGTTATATAGAAATGTTAGAGGATGAAAACGTAGATATAGTATACATAGCAACACCTCATACATTTCATTATGAACATACATTACTTTCGTTGCAACATAAAAAAGCTGTTTTATGTGAAAAAGCTTTTGCAATTAATGAAATAGAAGTTCAAGCCATGATTACTGCTTCTAAAAAGGAAAAAACGTTTTTAATGGAGGCTTTTTGGACACGTTTGGTTCCTACATTCAAAAAAGTTTTAGCTATTGTAGAATCAAAAGAATTGGGTGAGTTAAAAGTCGTTAAGTCAGATTTTATGTTTTATGGAGCTTATAATGAAAATAGCAGATTGTATAATCTAGACTTAGGAGGTGGCGCTTTATTAGATATTGGAATTTATCCTGTTTTTACCGCCCTTCAAACTTTAGGAGTTCCAGATAATATTATAGCGAATGCAATTAAAAGTCCGACAGGATCAGACGAACATATCGATATAATTTTTGAATATGAAAATCATAAGAGAGCATATTTAAGAGCTGGTTTTACTTGCGACGCTCCAAATTACTCTATTTTCCATTTTGAAAAAGGAACCGTTCAAATTTCTAGAGAGATGAATTGTCCGATTATTATAAAAACTGAAGATGGAATTCAAGAATTAAAAGAAAATGATAGAGAAGGTTATGGGTATTACTTTGAAGCTGCACACGTCATGGAATGTCTGGACAAAGATTTAATTGAAAGTCCAATTTTATCTAATAATTTTAGTTTAGAACTTATTCAAACTTTAGATAAAATTAGAAAAACAATAGACCTAGTTTATCCCAATCATGATGGAGATAAATAGGTCTATCTAAAAAGATCAAATTAGTTATACTAAAATACTCTTACAATGTTAAAACCGAAAGCAATATCCCCCCCGGCATTGCTAATATATCCTGGTTCATTTGACGATTGCGCGTTAGTAAATAGTAATTGAAAAACATGACCTCCCGTTTCAATATCTACACCGAACGTATAGGGATTGTAAAAAATTGAGTTTTCGTCTCTGCTAAAATTATGTACATATTCTGCATTTAAGCTCACACGTTTACTTAGTTTTAAGCGACCACCAAATCCCATGGCAAATTGGTTATGGTTTGCAGCTCCTGTCTCTTCTAAAATTTGTAAATTTTCTCTTACATAAGTAGGTGCAAATTCAAAAGAGAAACGTTTAGAAAATCTATGTGATGCTAATAATTGAACAGCATAACTCATTCTATCTCCATCTTGTAACGTGTAGTTAGAAAATCTACTGTTGCTTAATTCTGTATTAATATTAGCAGTAGCATAACCTACTAAGTTAAAAGGAAAAGTTTCCGATTGTTTAGTAAATCTACTTTTAACAGCTAAAGCGACTGTTTTTTCGAAAGATTCTCTACTTAAGCTGAATTGTGTTCCTTCCCAAAAACTATATAAAAGTTCAATTTTAGTATTGGCCTGATCTAAACCTAAAAATGTATCAAAACCATCTTTTAAAGGTCCAAATCTATGTGAAACAATTAAGTATAATTCTCCTTTGTCACCTATTTTTGTTGATTGAAGATTACCAATTTTTAATGTTTTAAAAGCTGGCAGTTCAAATTTGTTTTGTGACTTTTTATTTTTGTTAGACTTCTCAGTTGTTTCTTCGTTACTATAATCATCTAATTCGTTAAGTAAATCATCTTGAGCAAAAAGATAACCTGTTTGTATAGCAAGTAAAAAGAAGAAAAGAAGTGTTATTTTTTTAATGTGCATTGGTTTAGTTTTAGTTCATTTAATAGATCATCGTAACCTATAACCATTCCTTTAATAGTGATAGTTTGATTTTCCTTCAATGTATTTAAATTTTGATTTTCAGAAAATTGACAAAATACATTTTCATCAATAACTACACCTTCATTATTTATTGTCGATATGGTTCCTGTAATTTGAATAATTTTAGAATTCCATTCTGAAATATTGGTACCATTTTGAGTAATGAATTCTTTTGAAGAACCTTCAAACGAAGGTTTAATTTCAGAAACTTCTTGAGGTTTTTGAAAGATATAACTGTAAGTTCCAAAACCAACTATGGCAATTAAAGAAAGTGTGATTAATAGTTTTTTATTTTTTTTCAGAAAGCTCATAATTTAAATTAACAGTAACTGTTCTTGCTATTTTACGACGTACAACACTAGGTATCTTAATATTAAAATCACTTGGCAAAAGGTCGAAATTAGTTACTAGGTTAATTTTATCGTTTACTTTAGTAATTGTTCCTTTAGTTTCTATTTCTTTACTAACACCTTTGATAGTTATTTTTCCTTTAATGTTAACCTCTTTACTTCCTTTTAAAGAAGTAGCATTAAAATCTTCTATTTTACCTCTAAATACAGCTTTAGGAAATTCATTAGATTCCATAAAACTTTCATTAAAGTGTTCTTGCATTAAAGCCAATCTAAATTTAAAAGCGCTTATGAATAATTGTGAAGCAATTTCGCCATCGTTAGTTAAAATAGCAGTTGTACTTTTATTTAAGGCTTGTACAGGTTCAAATGCATCTACAGAAGCTTTAAATCCGGTTGTTCCAGTTCTTGTGTAAAATTTCTGGCTGAATAATGTTTGGGTTATTAGTAATAAAATTACGAAAAGTCTCATGATATTGTTTTTTACTTTGGGGTTATTTTTTTAGTTTCTTTATTCTTCTAAGTATCCATCATCAGCCCATCTTCCAATGAGTTGTCTAGTCGATAGAGGTAAAAGGCCAGTTGGAGGCATTGGACTGGCAGTATTGTTAATGCGACCAAATAAATTTCCGTTTAATGCTGCATTTCTAACGAGATTATAGCTTGTAAGTGCTAGACCAACAGCAGGAGAAATATCATCATGACAATTAGCAGTTGCACAACTACTATTAATAATGTTTTTTACATCTTTTTCGTAAGTGACAGGTTCAATTGGATCGATAGGTAATTCATCTAAAGGAACTTCAGATGTTGAGCATCCTGTAGCAAGTAAAATACTCATTAATAAAATTAAGTGATTTAGTGACTTCATTTTTGAAAATTGTTAGTTAGTATTTATGTTCTTTTTATTGTTATAATTTAGTTTTTCTTAATTATTCAGTAAAATTGTTTTTCGAAAGCAAACATATTTTAAATCCTTGTTCCGTAACTTATTAAATAAGCTGAAAGGGAATAAATGATGGTTGAAAAGGAAAAAAAAAGGTTGAAAAACATGCTGAAAAAATTAAACAAGGGTTATTCTTTTTAAACTGAATTTAAAAGGGTTCATAAATTATAATGTACAAATTAATAATGTTTTTTAAACAAATTTAGTATACGACTTTTATTTGATGTAGCTTACAAATACTGTATCTTTGTCGGTCATAAGAAGTTAATAGAACGAATGAAGAACATTAGAAACTTTTGTATTATAGCCCACATTGATCATGGTAAAAGTACACTTGCAGATCGCCTTTTAGATTTTACTCAAACCGTAACTGAACGTGAAAAGCAAGATCAATTATTAGATAATATGGATTTAGAGCGTGAACGTGGTATTACCATTAAATCTCATGCAATACAAATGGATTATGTTCACGAAGGAGAACAATATATTTTAAACTTAATTGATACTCCAGGTCACGTAGATTTCTCTTACGAAGTTTCTCGATCTATTGCTGCTTGTGAAGGAGCGTTGTTAATTGTAGACGCAGCTCAGAGTATTCAAGCACAAACAATTTCTAACTTATACTTAGCATTAGAGAATGATTTAGAAATTATTCCAGTATTAAACAAAGTAGATTTACCTTCGGCTAACCCGGAAGAAGTTACTGATGATATCGTTGATTTGTTAGGCTGTGATCCAGAAGATGTAATTCCAGCAAGTGGAAAAACAGGTTTTGGAGTAGATAAAATTTTAGAAGCAATTATCGATAGAATTCCTGCGCCTAAAGGAAATCCAGATGCACCATTAAAAGCTTTAATTTTTGATAGTGTTTATAATTCTTACCGAGGAATTGAAACGTATTTTAGAATTATTGATGGTTCTATTAAAAAGAATCAGAAGATTAAATTCATGGCTACTGGGAATGACTATTTTGCAGATGAAGTAGGTACATTGAAGTTAAACCAAGAGCCGAAAAAAGAAATAAAAACAGGAGATGTTGGATATTTAATTACTGGTATTAAAACAGCGAAAGAAGTAAAAGTAGGAGATACGATTACAGATTTTGTAAATCCAACTACAGATACTATTGAAGGTTTTGAAGATGTAAAACCAATGGTATTTGCAGGTATTTATCCTGTAGATACTGAAGATTATGAAGAACTTCGTAATTCTATGGAGAAGTTACAATTAAATGATGCTTCTTTAGTATTTCAACCAGAAAGTTCAGCCGCTTTAGGTTTTGGTTTCCGATGTGGATTCTTAGGAATGTTACACATGGAAATTATACAGGAACGTTTGGAACGTGAGTTCAATATGACTGTGATTACTACGGTTCCTAACGTGTCTTATCATGCGTACACAAAGAAAGAACCAGATGAGATTATTGTTGTAAATAATCCTTCTGATTTACCCGATCCATCAAAATTAGAAAGAGTAGAGGAGCCTTTTATTAAAGCTTCAATTATTACTAAGGCAGACTTTGTTGGTCAGGTAATGAGTTTATGTATTGAAAAACGTGGTCAAATTATTAATCAAACCTATTTAACTCCAGAACGTGTTGAGTTAATTTTTGAAATGCCATTAGCAGAAATTGTATTCGATTTTTACGATCGTTTAAAAACAGTTTCAAAAGGTTATGCTTCTTTCGATTATCATCCAATTGGAATGAAAAAGTCGAAGTTAGTACGTGTAGATATGTTATTAAACGGACAATCAGTTGATGCGCTTTCTTCTTTATTACACGATAGTAACGCTTATTCTATTGGAAAGAGAATTTGTGAAAAATTAAAAGAATTAATTCCTCGTCAACAATTCGATATTCCAATTCAGGCAGCAATCGGAGCTAAAATTATTGCTCGTGAAACTGTAAAAGCCTTACGTAAAGATGTAACGGCTAAATGTTATGGAGGAGATATTTCTCGTAAACGTAAACTTTTAGAGAAGCAGAAGAAAGGTAAGAAACGTATGCGTCAGGTTGGAAATGTAGAAATTCCACAGCAAGCGTTTATGGCTGTTTTAAAATTAAATGATTAGTGTTAAAATACTATCTTAGATAAAAATTTAAATAAAAAAATAATATGGAAAATTCATTCAATTCTTTTGATAACCCATCGAATAGAATTTTAGTTGCACATTCTACAGACATGGAACGTGTATCATTTTACAAGAAAACTTATGCTCATGTAGCAGGAGGAGTATTACTATTCATCTTATTTGAATATGCATTATTACAAAGTGAAGCAGTTGTTACTTTCATGATGTCAATGATGCAAGGTTATAAAATGTTATTACTTTTAGGTGGTTTTATGTTAATTACAAATTATGCTGAAAGTACTGCATTAAGAACTACAGATAAGAATTTACAATATATGGCTTATGCTGGATATGTTTTTGCAGAAGCGTTGTTTTTTGTACCATTAGTTTACATGGCAGTGATTTATACTCAAGGTTTTGATGTACTTCAACAAGCAGGAATTGTAACATTAACTTTATTTGCAGGTTTATCTGCTGTAGTAATATTAACCAAAAAAGATTTCTCTTTTTTAAGATCTGCTTTAACAATTGGTTTCTTTATTGCTATTGGTTTGGTTTTAGCTGGAGTTTTATTCGGATTTAACTTAGGTTTATGGTTCTCAGTAGGAATGTGTGCTTTAGCTGGTGGATCAATTTTATATCAAACATCTAACTTAGTTCATAGGTTCACAACAGAAGATTATATTCCGGCTGCAATAGGTTTATTTGCATCACTAATGTTATTATTCTGGTATGTATTAAGAATCTTTATGAGTAGAGATTAATTACAACTGAAAATATAAGAACAATAAAAAATCCAACATTTCTGTTGGATTTTTTTTGTTTTATATAGAAGAGATTTACCTCTTCGGAAGTTCTTTCAAGATTTCCAATATAGCTCGATCTAATTGTGGTTGCAAACCATTAATTCTATCCTTAAAATCTTCTTTTACATAAATATCAGGTTTTACTCCTGTTTTTTCTAAATCTTCTCCGCTTAAAGTATAACAACCCCAAGACGGAAGTCTATAAAAAGAACCATCTACTAAACCTTTGCCTGAAGTAAAAATGATCCATCTATAGGTTTCTGTACCTATAACTTTACCTAATTTTAATTGTTTAAAACCTTCTGCGGTAACTTCAGCATCACTTAAAGATTGTTCATTAATTAATAAAACAATTGGCTTTGCAGCAGGAGTAAAATTAGGTTGCGTTGTTAATTTTCCACCTCTATACTTCCATTTCAAATAAGGTTTTTGCGATAAAAAGTTAAGTACATCATTGTGTACATTTCCTCCAGTATTATTTCTAAGATCAAGAATTAAAGCATCTTTTTTATAATACTCAGAAACCATTTCTTTTTTGAAGTTTCTTAATTCGCCTCCGCTCATATTCTTCATATGGATATAAGCTATTCTATTATTACTTTTTTTGTCTACATAAGATTGATTATTATCAACCCACTCATCGTGCAATAAATTCTTTAAAAAGAAACTAGGAATAGGATGTATATTAACAACTTTATTCGTTCCATTACTATTAAATGTAAGTTCCATTTCACGATCTAAAGAAGGTAGAGAAAAGTAAAACTCTCTATTTTTTTTCGAGTCTATTTTTACACCATTTACCGAAACTAAAATATCTCCAGCTTTAATTTTGTTGTTTACAACATCTGTAGGTCCATTTTTTACAATACCTTCAACTTTGTATGGGTTTTCTTTAGAAAATACAATACCTGTTGATTGTGTACTACTTTTATGAAATTTACGTTCTTCTTTACCAGAAGATCTAAATCCAACATGAGAAGTGTTTAATTCACCTAACATGTCGTTAAATAATCTTCTTAAATGGGTTCTTTTAGTAATGTATGGTAAGTATTTGCTATATCTTTTTTTAATTACAGACCAGTCTTCATTATGGAACTTTTCATCATAAAAGTTTTCTTCAAAACCAGCCCAAGCTTCTTCAAACATCTGTTGAAATTCTTCAGACAATGACTTTCTAAACTTGAAATTAAGACTAATAGCTTTTGTTTTGTTACTCTGTAAATTTAAAGTATGAATATTTCCTCTATGAAGAATATAATTAGCTTTCTTTCTGGAAACTATTTGGTAACCAAAAATACGATCAATAACTTTTACCGTTTTAGGTTTCTCAAAAGGTTTTAATGTAGTTTTCCATAATTTAAATTCTCCTTTATCATGGTTAGAGATATAATAAATGTGATGAGTATCACCTTCTGCAATTACAGTGGCATTATTTTGATTACCAAAATAAGGACTAATTAAATCTAATCGATCCATTAAACCATCTTGATCAATCGATATTTTAATCTCTTTTTTAGGAGTTTTGTTTTTGTCTTCTTTCTTTTTAGAATCTTCTTTAGGTTTAAAAAGGTCATCTAGTTTTTTAGTTCTATAAGGTTTGTCGTATTTATTAAGCGCCATTCGATAAATACTTTGATTTGCCTTTCTGTACGGAAAAGTCGGTTCAAAACCTGTATTAAAGTAAATGTATTTCCCATCTGGAGACCAAAAAGGATTTCCTTCATCAGCTCCAGTTTGCGTAAGATTAATAATTTCAGCAGAGGTAATATTATATGTGAAAATATCATTTTCAAAGTCTCTGTATGCATTATACAAAAGGTATTTATTATTTGGCGAAAACCTAATTTCTGAAGAATATAATGCCCAAAATTCATCTTTCACTACAGTTTTAGATTTAGAATTGCTTAAATCCAGTAAATTGATATGGTCTCTACCACTTAAATAAGCTGCAGTTTTATAATCAGGAGAAATTACAATGTTGGCATTACTTTTAGCGTTTTTTGTAATCTGTGTTTCTTCGCCTTTTCCATCAGCTGCAATAGTAAACAAGTTTAAATAACCTTTATAAGTTTGATTGTATAATAAGGTTTTGTTGTCTTTTAACCACTTTACTTCTACAACTCTCTCTTTTGGATTTAATGGAATTTGACGAACAAATTTTCCTTTTGTGTCAGATATAAATAATCGACCTCTAGCTACAAAAGCAATTTTTTTATTGTCAGGAGAAACATCAAAATAAGTAACATTACTTTTTACATTGAAATCCTGAGATTTGTTAAGTGTATTACTGTTATAAATTGTGATAGCTACTTTTTTTGTTTTCTTACTAGCGATATCATAAATATGTATTTGATAATCTTTAGTGAAAACAATTTTAGTTCCGTCACTATTGACTTTTGGATTAAAAATTGAGGTTTTAAATTCCGTTAAAGGAGTTTTTACGTTGTTTTTGAATGTGTATAAATTGTATTCTCCGTTGTTTTCATCTGAAGCAAAATACAAGCCTCCGTTTTTATCTAAAGTAGTCCAAAAATCTTTCCCATTATATGTGGTGTGTTTTTTAAAAACTTTAGTTTTCGGATTATAAGATTTTATATCTGGATTAAAATCTCCTTTATAACGTTTACGATCTGTAAAGTATGAACTTTCCCAACTTTCATTAAAGAAAAAACTACCATCTTTAGGATGTTGGACTACATTGTGAATCCTGTTGAAGAAATGTGGAAATAAGCGTTTTGGAGTTTCTCCAAATACACTAATCTCATAAGTAGAAGTTGAATTTTCTCTTGAAGATGAAAAGAATATTTTTTTAGAATCCCACGACCAACTACTTACCAAATCATCGCCATCGTGAAAAGTTAGCTGTTTAATTTCTCCACCTTTTACAGGAATAATATAAATATCTCTATTACCGTATTGATTTGAAGAAAAAGCGATCCACTTTCCGTCAGGAGAAATTGATGGACGTGATTCTTCTCCATCCATAGCTGTAATTCTGTATGCATTTCCTCCTTCAGTAGGAACTTTCCATAAATCTCCGTCGTAACTAAAAATTATTGTTTTTCCGTCTGGTGTTAATGTTGGATCTTGAGCAAAATATAACTCTTGACCATACGACGAAATAGAAAATAAACTGTACAAAAGTACAGACAAATAAATAGATTTGAATAGATTCATTTTGCGTAGGTTAATTTTTTAGGTTGCAATTATTTTTTATATGTTCTGCGCTAAAAGTACAAAAAGAGATCTATATATCAGTTATTTTAACTCTCCAGCCATTTTCTAAATTCAGATGTAGTAGCTGTGCTTGTCATAGGTTTTTCTTTGCAACCAGTAACCGTAAGTAGTAATCTATTTTTAAAGTGATTTTCAATGTTTTCAATGTAATCGATACTTATAATCTCACTTCTATTAATCTTAAAAAATTTGTTTGGATTTAGTTGTTTGAAAATAGAGCTTAAGTTCTGAGAAATTGTATGACGTTTACCGTTAGTATCTGTAGCTATACAAAAATCACCCGAAGCTTCTATTAATGTAATTTCATTAACATTTAAAAGCTGAATTCCAGTACTTTTCTTAATAACAAATCGTTTTTTATAATTGGTTTCTTCTTCCTTTAAAGCCGACTTTAGTTCTGTAATAATTTTGGTATCTAAATTATTATAATCTCCCTTTTGAAATAATGCTTTATACTTTTCAATAGCTTTATTGAAGTCAAGTTTTGTATACGGTTTTAAAATGTAGGCAATTCCGTTTGTGTTGAAAGCTTTAAACAAATATTCATCATGAGCAGAACAAAATATAATTGGAGCTTCTAAATTAATTTCATCAAATAAATCGAATGATATTCCATCTAATAATTGAATATCCGATAAAATAAAATTATAAGAATTTTGGAGTAGCATTGTTCTTCCGTCTTTTATAGATCTAGCCCAATCGTGTTGTACTTCGATTTCAAAAAAGTCATTTAAATAATTTAATAGCTTTTTATATGCAGGAACTTCGTCTTCTAAAATTAAAATTTTCATAAGCGGTATTTTATTCAGATAGTTTAATGATAGGAATAGAAACTTTAAAGTTATGATCTGTATTTATAATACTAATTTCTTGATCGGATAATAATTGATATCTCGTTTTTAAATTATCTAATCCGGTTCCTAGTGAATCGTTTTTAACCTTAAAATTCGATTTTGTATTTACTACAGTTAAACGATTTTCATCAATAGTTATCGATGCTCGAATTGGTTGTTGTCCGTCGGGTTTATTATGTTTTACTACATTTTCTAATAATGTTTGAATAGCACCTGTTGGAATAAATGAATCTTTAAGGCTTACATTTTTAATGACTTCAAAATCATAATCATACTCGAATCTTGTTTTTATTAAGAAGATATAATTTTCGGCAAATTGTATTTCTTTAGAAAGTTCCATAACCTCAGAGTCTTTAGTTTGAATGAGGTAACGATATATTAAAGACAAACGATTAATGTATTCTTTTGCCTTTTCAGAATCTGTATCAATTAAACTGTCTAAAGTATTTAGGTTATTAAATAGAAAATGAGGATCGATTTGAGAGCGTAATAACTTTAATTCGTTTTCTTTTTGTTGCTTTTCAACTTTTAAAAATTGAGTTTGCCCTTCATAAAATTTCTTGATTAATAAAATTCCTAAAGGAAAACCAATCATATCTGTTGCATCATATAAACCAGCCTGAAGGAATAAAAGAAAATTAGGAAAATCACTCCAACTTCTTCCTGCGGTTACAAAACCTACGAGTCTATCTAAACACCCAATAGTAGTTAATACAACCAAACTAACGAAAAAGAAAGTAGTGTATTTCTTTGTGTTAATTAAGTATCTAGGAATAATAAAATACAAGAAAATTAAGATAAGTATAATGGAAGAAACCGTATCTAAAGGTAAATCAATAATGTATTCAATAAGTTTATTTTCACTTCTGTAATAATCTATTCCATTTAAAATGGTTGTTGCTCCGTATAACAAAGCGAGTAGTATCCAGTCAGATTTATCAAGTTTGGTATTCATGTGATTTTTGTTGAAAATAAAATCAAACAATATGCTATAGAAAAATTAAATATACACAGATTAATTGGCTTGAGATAAAACCAAAAGTAATAGCATTATTATCTACGATAATAAATTATAGTATAATGTTTGATAGAATGATTAGCGTTAGGAGATTGTAAAGTAAAAATTAGGGCTATAACTTTTAAGTAAAAGCCCTAATAGTTATAATTGTTGTTGACTTATTTTGTTATAGAAAGCTCATTCGGAATGTGTTTTTTCATAATATATATTCCATAAAATAAACAAGGTAATGTAATAATAACTGTAAAAATAGCTCCAGTTAAGTCTGTTTCACTGATACCTTCTGGTTTAAAATTCACACCAATATCGTCAAGTTTTGCAGCAAAATCGATTAGCATATGAATTATGATTAACGGATAAATTCTTTTGGTTACTATTAATAAAGCTCCAAACATAACTCCAATAAAGGTTGCAAAGAAAAATTGTGAAATCTCACCATAAATTCCTTTATCGAATTTTATAAGATGTAATAATCCAAAAATAACAGCTGCCGCAAAGATTGATTTTATGACTGATTTTTTTGAGTTTCCAAAATGTTTTATGAAAAGCGGCAGTAACACACTTCTTAAGCTTAATTCTTCAGAAACACCAATACTTAAACAGTAAATTAATAAGATAATTAAATTAGCATTCGTGAAATTCGGAATATCATCTGCGAATAATAAATTTAAAGCGACTAAATAGATTAAAGGAAAAATTAAAAGTCTTTTTTTCTTAGTTTTTATAGCTTTTAAACCACCTAGTTTAAATAAATTGAGTTTTTTTATTACCAATAAAGAAACTAAACTCAGAATGATATTACTAGCAGTTCTTACTAATAAAATTGTATTATAGTTTTCTATTTCTTGTGCTACTAAATAGCTTTTAACACTGTTGTTAAATATCAGTAATATTAAAATAAAACTGACAAAGGTTATAATTTGTTGTAATGTCTTTTTCATAGTGATTAGTTGTTGTTATCTATTCTATTTTGTTCTTCTTCAGATGCATTTCTTTTTGCTTTTTTCTTTCCGAATCTAGATCCGAAACTATATGTTAATCTTAGTTGAACATTTTGACGAGATCCGTTACTTTCAATATTAGCATCAATATTATCGTAATTCACAGTACCAACAAAACCTCTGTTCAATACTTTGTTAATTCCTAAGTTAACTTTTAACTTGTCATCTAAGAACTTTTTACCAAAAGAGAAACTTAAATCTCCGATCCAACCAGCATCAATTTGTCCTTCTAAAGCTCCAGTACCAAAGTAACTAGACATTTCTGCATTAATATCCCAAGGTAATTTATAACTAGCTTGTGTATACCAACCTAAATTCCATTTAGATAAAAATAAGTTCGGACTTAATTCATTTGATTCAAATTTGTTATAATCTACAATGAAACCTGTAAATCCATCAAGATTTTCAATAAAGCTTAGAGGTCCGAATAATCTGAAGTTCCAGTTTTGTCTATCTTGAAGATTAATGGTTGTTCTAGAAATTTGGGCTGTTGCATCATCTTGTGAGATAAATAAGAATAAATCGTCACTAGTTTCACTATAACTTACGGTAAAAAAAGGTTGATTATCAAAAGTTAAATTAAACTGTAAGTTGTTTGTAAATGCTGGTTTTAAAGCTGGGTTACCAACTTCAGAAGTTAAAGGATCGTAAAGAGTAACAAAAGAATTTAAACTATTATAGTTTGGTCTTCTAATTCTATAACTATATGCAACATTTGCTCCTAACTTTTCGGTTAGTTTTTTGCTTAAAGAAGCACTTGGGAAAAGTTGAGAAATAATTCGAGTTCTAGTTTCATCAGTTGATGTAGATGTTCCTCTAGTATCACTGTTTTCGTATCGAACACCTGCAGATAAAGACCAATCACTCCATTTATAATTTACTTTTGTGTATAGTGCAAAAATTCTTTCATCGATAATAAAACGATTACTATCATCAGCCTGAAAATCGAAATTACCATTAGTGTTTTGTGTGAATAACTTTAGGTCGCTATCTGTATCTACATCAGAAAATTTAGAACCAAAACTAACTTTAAAATCATCTGTAATATTTTTATTGTAATCAGCTTTAATGGTTTTAATGGTATATTTTCCGTCTTGCAAATATCTTTGGTTTACAAAAGGAACAGTATTACCGTTAACAGCATCGATTGTATTTGTGTTTTCATTTACAAAATTTACATAATTGAAATCTAAAATGAATTTATCGTTATCTGATTTAAACTCATAATACGGATTAATACTGAATGTATTTCGTTCTCTATCAAAAGAGTTTTCAGTTACAAAACGTTCCATATTAGTTGAAGAACGCACTTCAGTATTACTACTACCAACTCTGTCAGACATTGTATTGTTGTATCGAGTACTAAAACCAATGGTATTTTTATCATTAATGTAATAATCAATACTACCAGATAACCAAGTGTTTTTAGGGTCAAAAGGTTCTATAGTTGCTTGGTCATAAGTAACTGTTTCATTTGTACCTGGATCTACAACTCTACGGTTAATAAAAAGATCGTTTCTCCATGTTGGTGCAGAATATCCTGTACTTAATTGCCAATTTAATTTGTTTTTATAACTAGCAATAGAAGCATTAGCACCGTATTCAATTCCTTCATCTTCACCAACCCAAACTCCAACAGCTCCGTGAGTTCCTAAACGAACATTCTTTTTTAAGATGATATTAATAATTGGACCAGAACCTTCTGCATCAAATTCAGCTCCAGGTTGTTCTATTAATTCTACTTTAGCAATATTATCGGCAGGCAAGTTTTGTAATAAAGTTTCTACATCCATATAGTCAGTAGTTTTTCCATTAATCAAAATTCTAATGTCCGATCGTCCAGCAAAATTGATTCCATTATTAGTTACAATAACTCCAGGAATTCTTTTCACTACATCTTGTAAGTTACTATTTAGCATTTCAGATTTTTCTAAATCTA
>ERZ1740052.124-NODE-124-length-26381-cov-6.490390_pt1 | contig 26381 bp, 29 predicted proteins | sample MGYA00581750_ERZ1740052 | MGnify/ENA primary metagenome ERZ1740052 (study PRJEB43018, sample SAMN04849743) | marine metagenome | isolation source: floating plastic debris | place: Pacific Ocean | collected 2008-08-30 | study: EMG produced TPA metagenomics assembly...
CGACCCCATGCGTGACAGGCATGTATTCTAACCAGCTGAACTACCAGACCGTTGCCTTATTGCGGGTGCAAATATATAATCTTTTTTCGTTTCTACAAAAATCTTTCGAAAAAAAAATCATGTTTTTCTTCTGCTTACTAAGTAACTCGTTAAAATTGTGTCGTATCCTTCATGAATATTTACTGGAACATAATTGATTTTATATTGTAAACATTCGTTTTTTAAATCATTAAAGAATGATTCTGTTTGTTTTTTATAATTGTCTTTAACACTATCAGGGTAAAGATTTATTTCCTGGTTAGTTTCAATATCTACAAACTTTTTAGGACCATCTTCAAAATCAAAATCTAATTCTAACTTTTTATCATAAGTATGAAATAACACAACTTCATGTTTATTATACTTTAAATGTCGCAGCGCATTAAATAATTCCTCTTGATTTTTATTGGTTTGAAACATATCTGTAAAGACAAAAATTAAAGATCTACGATGAATCTTTTCTGCAATTTCATGAAGGTATTTATATGTTTCTGTAGATTTAGAACTAGTTTTTGATATTAATGTTTTTTCTAGTTCATTAATAATAAGTTTTCTATGACGTTCACTTCCTTTTTCAGGAGCATAAAATTCATATGTGTCAGAGTAAATACTTAAGCCAACTGCATCTCTTTGTTTTTTTAAGATTTCAATTAATGAAGCAGCAGCCACACAAGAAAATCCAATTTTATTAAGATCATCAAATTTTTGAACTTGTTTAATCGGATAATGCATAGATGAAGAATTATCTATAATAATATGACATCTTAAATTAGTTTCCTCTTCGTATTTCTTGGTGTATAACTTTTCAGTTTTGGCAAAAAGTTTCCAATCGATATGTCTTGTGTTTTCTCCTTTGTTATAAAGTTTGTGTTCAGAAAACTCAACAGAAAATCCGTGAAACGGACTCTTGTGCATTCCTGTTATAAAACCTTCTACAACTTGTTTTGCAAGAAGTTCTAAGTTTTTAATTTCTGAAGACTGAAGTGATGAAAGTTGAATACTCATATATCTAAAATAAAAAAGGTTTGACACGTGTCAAACCTTTTTTATTTAATTTTTCTATAAAATAATTTATAGTGCTGCGTCTATCTTATCTGTGTAGGCTTTTTTAGGAGCAGCTCCAACTTGTTTTGCTACAACTTCACCATTTTTGAATACTAAAACAGTAGGAATGTTTCTAACTCCATACTTAGCTGCAAATTCTTGGTTAGCATCAACGTCTACTTTACCAACTACAGCTCTACCTTCATATTCGCTACTAATTTCATCAATAATTGGTCCAACCATTCTACATGGTCCACACCAAGTAGCCCAAAAATCAACTAATACAGGTTTGTCTGATTTTAATACTACTTCTTCAAATGATGTATCTGTAATTTCTAATGCCATTCTTTTGTCTTTTATGTATTTATTGACCACAAATGTAGTAATTTATTTCACTTATATCAATAGGGAATAAATTGGTTTTTCTTATGTATCAATTGATTTTGTAAATATAAAGTTGGATAAATTTTAAAAATGAATATATATATATTAAATTTGACGCTGATTTTTTTGAGGAAAGATTTGTCCTGATTGCGACCTCGTAAAAAAATGCTAAAACAGTAATGTTTGCTATATTTTACGACAACTTCCTCAGAAAAAGTTTATTAATTCAAAACGAAAAAAAAATAACATGCCATATTTTTTCACATCAGAGAGTGTATCTGAAGGACATCCAGATAAAGTTGCAGATCAAATTAGTGATGCATTAATTGATAATTTTTTAGCATTCGATCCAGAATCTAAAGTTGCTTGTGAAACTTTAGTTACAACTGGTCAGGTAGTTTTAGCAGGTGAGGTGAAGTCTAATATTTATTTAGATGTTCAAAAAATTGCTAGAAATGTAATTAATAAGATTGGTTACACTAAGAGCGAGTATATGTTCGATGGAAATTCTTGTGGAGTATTTTCTGCAATTCATGAACAGTCAGATGATATCAATAGAGGTGTAGATAGAGCTGAGAAAGAAGAGCAAGGTGCAGGAGATCAAGGTATGATGTTCGGTTATGCGACTAACGAAACTGAAAACTATATGCCATTGGCGTTAGAATTGTCTCATCGTTTGTTAATTGAACTAGCTGAATTAAGAAGAGAGAATAAGGATATTACTTATTTACGTCCAGATGCAAAATCTCAAGTAACTATTGAATATTCCGACGATAATGTTCCTCAAAGAATTGAAGCTATTGTAGTTTCTACTCAGCATGATGACTTTGGAGATGACGCTACAATGTTAGATAAGATTAGAGAGGATATCAAAAATATTTTGATTCCAAGAGTAATTGCTAAATTACCTGAAGACATTCAAAAATTATTTAACGACGATATTAAATATCATATCAATCCTACGGGGAAGTTTGTAATTGGTGGACCTCACGGAGATACAGGTTTAACTGGAAGAAAGATTATCGTTGATACTTATGGAGGTAAAGGTGCTCACGGTGGTGGAGCATTCTCAGGAAAAGATCCAAGTAAAGTAGATAGAAGTGCAGCTTATGCTACACGTCACATTGCTAAAAACTTAGTTGCTGCTGGAGTTGCAGATGAGGTTTTAGTTCAAGTTTCTTATGCGATTGGAGTTGTTGAGCCAATGGGTATTTTTGTAGATACTTATGGAACTTCAAAAGTAGATTTAAATGATGGTGAAATTGCGAATAAGGTGTCTGAGATTTTTGATATGAGACCTCATGCAATTGAATCTAGGTTAAAGCTTAGAACTCCAATGTATAGCGAAACTGCTGCCTATGGTCATATGGGAAGAGTAAATGAAGTAGTGTCTAAAACATTTGTTCAACCAAATGGTGAAGAAAAAACATTAGATGTAGAGTTATTTACTTGGGAAAAATTAGATTATGTAGATCAAGTAAAAACAGCTTTTAGTTTGTAAAAAAAACATGATAATATTATAACGTTAAAAGTCTAGATTATGTAAAGTTTTCTAGGCTTTTTTTGTTTATTTGTGTACCAATTATAAAATTATTAACTATGAAAAAAATCAATTATTTTTTATCGATTTTAACACTTTCTATTTTAGCTACAAGTTGTAGTAATTCAGTATCTGATGATTTTGATAATATGAATCAAGATGTTGCAGAAAAAAGATTAAATAAAATTTCGTCTAATCTGAACGGAGAAGATATTTCTGTAGGTTTTTCATATGATAGCGATAAGAAGTTAACAGGAATTACAGGTGTTTCAAGAGATGAAACAAACTCTATTCAGTATACAAATACAGGTGATTTATTAAATGTTTCTGCTCAAGGGCTTAATGAAACATTAAATTTAGAAGAATTGTTTCAATCACCATTTAATGCTTATGAATTAGGACAAGTTGTAAGTTATAATGATTATAGAAATCCTTCTCAAATTTCTTTTGAAGACCAGGTGTACAATTACAATACAGGGCAATATGAAACTATTGGTTTAACAGCTGAAATTCTTTATGACGATGCTCCTAATATGTATTTTTATACTTTAAAAGCTGCTGGAATTATTGATGTTTTAGATAAAGTTCAATTAGATTTCAGTATGAATGCTCAAGCTTCAGAAATTATTAAAGCGAGTCAATTGTTACCAATGAATAATCCAGTAAAATTCATTTACAAGAATCAAAATGGAGGTGTAGAAGCTACAATTGATATTAGTTATACTTATGATCAAGATAATTATCCTATTAACGCAATTGCAGTTTTAAATGCAGGATCTTCCTCGGAAACTGCCGCAGTTAACTTCTCTTACGAGTAAGAAAGAATTAATATATATAAACAAAAAAGCATGAGAGTTAACTCTCATGCTTTTTTGTTTATGCTTTAAAAATGTAACCTTTAAAAATGTTACAAAATCAAGTCCTGAAACATCTATGTTTTTGTTTTTGAGTGACTTAGTGTTTTTTTTTCTGTTACAAATTTTAAGTTTTTTATCGTATTTATATAGTAATTTTGTAACAGAATTAATCATAGGGGATTATTAAAACTAAACATTATGGGGAAAATTTTACTTATTAAAGTTAGAATATTTTTTAGAAAAGCTTTGAAAGCTTTAGCAGAATCGGGGAAAGCTGCTAGTTATGCAATCAAGCATTAAGATATTTTGATGAAGAGAGAGAAAGAAAAGGGCTGCACTTATAGTGTGGCCTTTTTTATTTAAAAAAATCAAGGCCGTTTATAACGACCTTGTTTTTGATGATTTTCTTAAGACAATTTATTGAAAACTCTTCTTTTTGGTTAGTAACTTTTTTTAGACATAGTTTGTGTAAATTCCCACCTATTTTATGAAAAATAAATGTTGCTTCAAATGTATAAGAATAATTAAAATAAGGTGAATTTTACATGGTGACAAAAAGTGTCATGTTTTGTAACTTATAGTTTCATAAGGTTTTATTTTTTTTTGAAGAGTAAAGATTTTGGTAATAAATTTAAAAATTTGAATAAAAAAAGCAGTGAAAAACACTGCTTTTAAAATCTTAAAAATGACTTTTTATTTTATTTCCATAATATAAGGCATTCTAGCCTGAATACCTTTTAGGTTTTTTAGTTCGTTAATTTTATTAAATAAACGATAGTTTTCATCGCCCAAAGCTTCTCTTAAAATTTCTTGTTTATTTACTTTTCCAAAAGGAGAAATATTAAACATCTCTTTAATGTCAGTTTTGTAATTCGGGTAGTTTTTAATTCTATAGTCACTATTTAATTCAGCTAATTGAGCGGCAGCGTTAATGGCATGATCTAATCCACCTAATTCATCAACTAATCCTTTTGAGATAGCTTCTTTTCCAGACCAAACTCTACCTTGTGCAACTGCGTCTACTTGTTCAAAAGTCATTTTTCTTCCTTGAGCTACTCTATTAACAAATGTCTTGTAGATTTGTTCAACGCCTTCTTTAGTAACGTCATAAAACTTTTTATTCATTGGTTCAAAAAGACTGTACTGGGCACTTTGGTTAGTTGAAACTTGTTCTGCATTTATCCCCATTTTCTTAGAAAGTTCGTATGCATTTGGTAGTGCACCAAATACACCAATTGAACCAGTAATAGTTGTAGGTTCTGCTATAATTAAATCTGCGTTACAAGCTATATAATATCCACCAGAAGCAGCTAAATTACCCATTGATACTACTAAAGGTTTTTCTTTTCTGGCTAACTCTAATTCTCTCCAAATTAAATCAGATGCTAATGCACTTCCACCAGGAGAGTTTACACGTAAAACAATTGCTTTAACGTTTTTGTCTTTTACAGCTTTTTTGATAGCTTCATTAATAATTCCTTGACCAATAACATCTTCATTTCCTTGTCCATACATAATTTGACCTTGAGCGTAAATAACAGCTATTCGGTCTTTTGCTAATGAAGTTTTTCTACCTTTTCCAGACTTAATATAATCTTGAATAGATATTGTAGCGTATTTACCATCTACAGCAGCTTTTAATTTCTCTTCATACTCATCTTGATAAATGAAATTATCTATAAGTTTATTTGTTTTTGCTAATTCAGCATTTCTACCTTTAGAATTATCAGCTATACTGTTAACTTCTTCTTCAGTTATTTTTCTAGATTTACTAATATCTGCAGTGATTTCAGACCAAATAGATTTTAAGAAAGAAGTTGTTTGTTCACGGTTAGCTTCACTCATTTTGTTGTCTAAGTAAGGTTCAACAGCACTTTTATATTTACCATGTCTTATAACTTCCATTTTCACTCCATACTTATCTTCAAAATCTTTGTAATATAAAATTTCAGTAGATAAACCAGTGAAGTCTATTTGTCCAACAGGATTTAAATAAACACTATCGGCTACAGAACTTAAATAGTAGTTTTTTTGAGTATATACATCGTTGTAGGCATAAATGAATTTTCCTGATTCTTTAAACTCTTCAAGTTTTTTTCTAATTGCTTGAGTTTGGGCAAAACCAGCATTTACAAAAGTTGAATTTAAACTGATTCCTTTAATGTTGTCATCTAGCTGTGCGTTATCTAATGCATTAAAAATTTTGTTTAAAGCTAATCTAGTTTCATCAAGTTCTAAAGCTTCTAAGATTGGATTTTTTTCATCTGGCGCATAATCTTTAACAACAGCACTTAAATCAAGTTCTAAAATAGAATTTGATTTTACAACTACAGTTTCTTGTTTTCCTGCTAAAGAAGCTATACCGATAAACAAAATAAAAATTAAAAATAGGCTAATAAAAAAACCTAAAATGGCGGCTAATAAGTTTCGTAAAAAATTCATTTTATTAATAATAATTGCGTGCAAATATACGCTTTTTAAGGTGGTTAATTATCTCAATGTCATACGGTACTTTCGTTGAGCAAATTGAAAATAATTAAAGAGTTTGTAATTTACATCGTACCCGTAATTAATATTTGCATTGTAGTCTATAATATTCTGATAAATATTAGGATTAAATCTCGTTGGATCTGAAACTCTAGAATTCCAAATTGGAACTAAAAAACGATTTCTGTTTTCTAAATAAGCTTGTGTGTAATAACCAACAGGTTGAGCTATTGTATTTAAATATTGATTAAAACCAATATCAAGAATTATAATTTCATATTCTAAACTATCATTTTTAATTACAACAGGTTCTTCCTTTATTTCTGAATTAGAAATTTTTTTTGGAGTATTACAATTACTTATAAAAAGAATAATTGCTAGCCCTAAAAAGATATAATAGAGTTTAGTTTTCATACAAAAATCGATTTCCCTATAAGATACGAAAATTGAGAAGATGTCTTTAATTTTTAATTTGTTAATGTTTTGTTATTAGTTAAATTCTACTTGGTTAAATAAGTTGTTTAATGTGTTTTTAGATTTCTCTTTCCCGTCTTGTAACCAATTAAAATATTCGTCTTCGTTAGGTGTATAACCAACAGGTGTGTTTAAAATTTGTTTTCCATCAGAACTCAATAAAACATAGTAGGGTTGTGTGTTAGTTTTAAAGAATACAGTTTGGAAGTGTGACCATTTATGCCCGTAGTTAGAAAGTTGTCTTGTACCTCCATTAACTCTATTTACTATAATTTTTTCTTCTTTAGGGAGTTCTTTTTTATCATCAACATAAAGAGATATTAAAACATAGTCGTTTCGTAATACATTATCTATTTTTTCTGTAGGCCATACATGTTCTTCCATTTTTCTACAGTTTACACAAGCATAACCTGTAAAGTCTAACATGATTGGTTTATTTGTTTTTTTAGCGTAAGCTAAACCTTCTTTTAAATCTTTGAAACAAGTTAAATTATTAGGACATTCGTTAGGGTAAATATAACTGTAGCCAACAGGTGGAGCTAAACCACTTAAAAGAGATAAAGACGAAAAAGTTTTTGTCTCTTTATTTACCATAAATCCTGAAGCTAAATAAACTGTAAAAGCAGCTACTAGAATTCCGAAAGTTATTCTAGAGAAACCAATTTTTTGAAAAGGAGAATCATGTGGAAATTTGATTAACCCAAATAGATATAAAGCTAAACCAGCGAAAATCAAGATCCATAAAATTAAGAAAGGTTCAATTTTTAAAATATTCCAGTGTGCTACTAAATCTGCATTAGATAAAAATTTAAATGCCAAGGCTAATTCTAAGAAACCTAAAACAACTTTAACAGTTGTCATCCAACCACCAGATTTAGGTAGTGATTTTAACATGTTCGGAAACATTGCAAAAAGAGTAAAAGGAAGTCCTAATGCAACTCCAAAACCAGCCATTCCAGAAGTTAATTGCCAAGCACCACCATCAGAAGATAAAGAACCTGCAAGTAAAGAACCTAAAATCGGTCCAGTACATGAAAATGAAACTATAGCTAAAGTTAAAGCCATAAAGAATACACCGATTATACCTCCGGAATTTTCTCCTTCAGTAGTTTTATTAGTCCAGCTACTAGGTAATGTAAGTTCATAAAAACCAAAAAATGATCCAGCAAAGAAAACAAATACAATAAAGAAGATAACGTTTAGCCAAACATTAGTTGAAATTTCGTTTAAAATATCTGGATTGATAGAGTCTAATAAATGGAATGGAACACTTAGTAATAAGTATACTGCCAAAATAAAGAATCCATATAAAAGTGCTTTAGAAATTCCAGAGCCTTTAGAGCTATCTTTTTTAGTGAAAAAGCTAACAGTAAGAGGAATCATAGGGAAAACACAAGGAGTTAATAATGCAAGTAAACCTCCTAAAAAACCTAAACCGAAAATACTAAATAAAGAAGAGTTGTCATTTTTTTTCTCAATAGTAGTATTGTCATTTGTTGCTCTTACAGCATTTAAATCAACAGAAGGTTCTCTAATATCGTTGCTAGATAAACCATATAACATTTCGGTAGCTTCATCATTACTTAAATCTGCTATTTTAACTGCTTTTTTACCGGCAGAAGCTTTACTTTTTTCAGAAGTGAAGAAAGTTAAATCTTCAGATCGAGGAGGCAAACAACGAGTATCATTACAGACCATAAATTGAACATTAGCCTCAATTTTAGCATCTTCTTTAAGTAAACGTATTTTTTGTTTGAATGTAGCTTTATTCGCAAAGTACTTAATTTGCATTTTAAACACTTTATCGTCTTCTGTAATACCTTCCTCTTCAGAAGTTTTTCCTACAAGTTCGTAACTATCGTTAGGAGTAAAAGAAAATATAGTTGGTCTTGGTCCTCCTTTAGGAATGTCTTGTGCGTATAAGTGCCATCCGCTATCAATTGTGGCAGTAGAAATTAAATAATATTCGTTGTCAGATATTTTTTCAGTTTTTGTTTTCCATTTTACTGGATCTAAGATTTGCGAAAAACCAACATAACTGATTAATATAGTGAATAGAAAAAAAGCTTTTTTCATTGTGTTTTAAATTTGTAGCTACGATTTGTAAAAATAACTTTTTTCAAATAATAGACTTGTCCCTGTTTTTGTTAAATTTAAAACAAATTTTAACAATGAAAAAACGTTGCTTTTGGGTTAGTAATGATCCATTATATATTGAATATCATGATGAAGAATGGGGAGTTCCTGTTTACGATGATGAAACATTATTTGAGTTTTTGCTTTTAGAATCTTTTCAGGCGGGTTTAAGTTGGATTACCATTTTGAAAAAGAGAGAGAATTTTAGGGAGGCTTTTGATGATTTTGATTATAAAAAGATTGCAAATTATAATGAAGATAAATTCAATGAATTAATAGTAAATGAAGGGATTATAAGAAATAAATTGAAAATTAAAGCAGCAATATCTAATGCGAAAGCTTTTATTGAAGTTCAAAAAGAATATGGTTCTTTTTCTAAATATATTTGGGGTTTCTTTAATGGAAAACCAATAAAGAATAATTTTAAAACTAGAGAAGAAGTTCCTGCAACTACATCTTTGTCTGATGAAATATCAAAAGCACTTAAAAAAAGAGGTTTTAAATTTGTAGGATCAACAATTATTTATGCTTTTATGCAAGCAACAGGTATGGTAAACGATCATACAACAGATTGTTTCAGGTATAATGAAGTTTAAAATATGTTAAAGATAATGGCTAAAAAAACTAAAGATCCAGGATTTGGTTATAAATCAGCTAAAAATGTAAAAGGAACTATCAATAAAGATGGAAGTTCTAATATTATTCACATCAATCGTAAGTTTGGTGTCGATGATTTATATAGTTTTTTTATCAGTTTAACTTGGTTTCAGTTTTTTATTATAGTCATTCTTAGTTATACGGTATTAAATATTTTCTTCGGAATTATATATATACTCATCGGAATAGAACAAATAACACCATCTACAGGAGATACTTTTAGAGATTTTCTAAATGGTTTTTTCTTTAGTGCTCAAACCTTAACAACTGTTGGTTACGGAGGAATTGCTCCGAAAGGATTAACAGCTAATGTTATTGCTGCCTTTGAGGCTTTAATTGGTTTGGTGAGTTTTGCTTTTGTAACCGGATTGCTTTATGGTCGATTTTCTAGACCTAAAGCAGCTATTCGTTTCAGTAAAAATTTAATCGTTAGAGAGTTTAATGGAGGTAGAGCTTTAATGTTTCGATTAATGAATAGCCGAAAAACAATAATGATTGAACCGAAAGTAACGGTAACATTATCTTTAAATCAGAAAGATGAAAACGGTCAGTACAAAAGAAGTTTTTTCGCTTTAGATTTAGAGCGTAATAAAATTATGTATTTACCTACAGTGTGGACAGTCGTTCACATCATAGATGAAAAAAGCCCGTTATATGATTTGTCTAATGAAGAAATTAAAAATTTAGATGCTGGTTTGTATATATTAATTCAATATCACGAAGAATCGTTTGGGCAAACAGTATATCAAGCAACATCTTACAAATTTTCACAAGTTGAAACGGATGTAAAATATGCTCCGTCTTCTGGGTTTGATGAAGAAGGATATACGGTTCTAGATCACGATAAACTTAGTGATGTAGAAAAACTTTAACCTCTTACTAAATATTTCGAAAGAAATAAAAGACCTATAGTAACTATAATTCCAATAGCAACATAAAGAGCTGCGTTTTGATAATATTTTTTATTGTTTTTAGCATCTTTTTTATAACTAAATATCATTAACGCAGTAAAAGCAATAATAAAGAATGCGGCAAAAATTATTCTACCTGTAGTAAACATTTTAGAAGCTATAATTAGCATAAAATCGTGTGTTAAATATATTAGAGTGTGTACAATCTTTGTACATTTAACAAAAGTACTAAATAAATGAAAAAAAAGAATTTAATTGTTTTTGATATTGATGATACATTAACAAGTAGTGAAAAAAAGCATACAGATTCATTGCTTTTTGCTATGGATAATATGGGGATTAAAAATGTAGATACAGATTGGCGAAATTATGCTAACGCTACAGATAGTTATATCGTTAAAAAAAATTTTGAAAGAGTTTTTCAGAAAGATTTCTCTTTAGAATTACTTGAAGATTTTGAAAAAGTAATGACAGATCATTTTGTTACTTATCCTGATTCAAAAGAGGTTTTAGGAGCAAAAAAGATTGTAGATTTTTTTGAGAAAGAAACTAATTACGGAGTTTGTTTTGCTACAGGTTCATTATTTCAGCCTGCATTATTAAAGTTAGAACAAGCTGGAATAGTATTTTCTCAAGACGTTTTAGAAACCTCAAATCAAATTTATACAAGAGAAGGAATTGTTTCTTCTGCTATAGATAAAGCAAAGAAGTATTATAATGTAACAGATTTCGATCATATTATATCTTTTGGTGATGGTTTATGGGATGTTACTACAGCAGAAAATTTAGGTTTACACTTTGTTGGAGTAAATAAGAGAAATGTTGAAGATTTTAAAAAACAAAATGTATTGTATCATATTGAAGATTGGACAAGCTTCGATTTGAATAGAACAGAAGAAATATTTAAAATAAACTAAAAACAAGAATCAAATTAAATGAAAGATAAAATTCAAGCAGTAAAAGAGTTTCATACAGCTTTTGGTTTAGGTATGAATGAAAGTCCTAAAGTTGATATAGGAGATGATAGAAAATTACTTCGTTTTAATTTAATGAAAGAAGAAAACGAAGAATATTTAGAAGCTGTACAAAATAACGATTTAGTTGAAACAGCAGATGCTTTAGGTGATATGTTGTATATTTTATGTGGTACAATAATAGAGCATGGAATGCAATATAAAATCGAGGAAGTTTTTAATGAAATTCAACGAAGTAATATGAGTAAATTAGGAGAAGACGGAAAACCTATTTACAGAGAAGATGGTAAAGTATTAAAAGGTCCAAATTATTTTAAGCCAGATATTAAAGCTATTCTAGATAAATAAAATAATAGCAAAGGGCTTATTGATTCATTTCTTCACTAATGTCTGGAGCAGACATTTTTTTCAGTGTTTCTTTAAGCTCTTCAACACTTCCAACCATTTTTTCAATATATCCTTCTTCATCAATAATTAAATGTGTTGGAAAATGAGAAATTTCCATTTGATTCTCAATAAAATCTCTTTGATTTGGAATTACAGGATATCTAAACTCATTTTTAATTAAAAAACTTTTAAGGTCACTTGGATCATCGAATGCTAAACTTAAAAATATTACATCTTCATAAGCTTCGTATTCATCATATAAATTATTTAACTCTTTAAATTCTTTAATACTAGCATCATCATCCATATACCAACACTTCATAATAATAATTTTTTCTTTAGTGTTTTCGGTAGTAAACTTAGTTCCGTTTAAATCTGTAAAATTAAATTCAGGAAGTCTAGTTCCTTCTTTTGTATAATAAGAATATATAATTTTTGAAGTGTCTTTTATAGATTCAGAAATTTCGTTTTGAGAATCATCTAAAATATATAGTTGATACATTTCTTCTCCAGATAATAACTTTATTGGAGCGTAATCTCCAGAAGTTAAATTAGATAAAAAATCTCCTTTATCTATTTCTTCCCCATCAGCATTTAAAGCAATGAAATTACTAGATAAATCAATGTTTTCTTTGAAGTAGTCTTTCCAGTTTTCCTCAGAAGCTAAATAATTGTCTAAATCTTCAGGAAACATTTCATTGTCAATAGCATTTGTAGTGTTATCAGAAGGTGTATCATCTGAATTTACTTCATTATTATCATCAACAACAGCCGAAGACTCATCTGCAATAGAAGTTATGATGTCTTTTTTAGGGACAAAAACACTATCTAATACATAATAAGTAATGCCGAATCCAGCCGCTATGGTAACGATCGAAATGATAAGATTTTTCATACTAATAACACCTAATGCTTTTAAACAAATATATAAAAAGCAAGGGGAATGTTAAAAAAATGTTACTTATAATCAGGGATTAACTAATTTTTAATCTCCAATTATGTACATCTTCATCAAGATTATATTGAATGTTAGTTAGTTTTTCTTTAAAAAGAGAAGCGTAAGATTTTTCAATTTTAGGTAAATCGTAAGATTCTCCTTTATGACTAAAACCAATAATTGGATTTATTACTGTTGCAGTACCAGTTCCAAAAATTTCTAATAAATTATTGTTGTTAGCTGCTTCTTTAATTTCAGCTACAGAAACTCTTCGAACTTCAACTTCTATGTTATTATCTTGAGCTAGCTGAATTACAGATTTACGTGTGATTCCGTCTAAAATACGGTCATTGTTAGGCGCAGTAACTAGTTTATCATTAATTCTAAAGAAAACATTCATAGTTCCTGCTTCTTCTAAATATTCATGCGTGTTAGCGTCTGTCCAAATAATTTGTTGGAATCCTTTTTCGTGAGCTAATTTTGTTGGGTAAAACTGAGCCGCGTAATTTCCAGCAGCTTTTGCAAAACCAACTCCACCATCAGCAGCTCTACTGTATTCTTCAGCAATTAAAACACGAACTTCACCAGCATAATATGCTTGAGCAGGAGAAAGTATAATCATAAATTAATAATCACTAGCTGGAGAGGCAGAAAAAGCAGGATGTGTAGCAATTAAAAAAGGTCGGATATACATAGAGTTTCCTTTTACTTATTTAATCCAATCTTTTTCTAAGTTTAATAACTGAGTTAAACCATCCATAAAATATTCTTTTGGGAATTCTGGAATAGCTAAACGGCTAGAAGACTTATTAATTCGTTTGAAATTTTCCTCTGGTCTAAATAAAAAGATATCATCATTTTCATCTTTGTAGGCTTTCATACCTTCAAAAACAGCTTGCCCATAATGAAATACTCTCGCAGATGGAGCAACAGAAATATTACCATAAGGTTTTATTTCTGGAGTTTGCCATTCTCCGTCTTTATATTCGCATTCAAACATATAGTCTGTAAAGACAGTACCAAAAGATAAATTATTAAAATCTACACTATCAATTTTAGAATTTTGTATTGGGGTAACTTTAATGTTTGAAGAAGAGCTCATAAAATAAATTTTTAGGTACGCTAAATTACAAAATAGAGCGCACTTAAATTCTAATTCAGTAAAGGAAAAAATACTCAAAATTGTATCTTTGCATTAAACTATGTTCAAATTATTGTAAATGAGAAACTTAATTATTGCTTTTTTTAGCGCGACTTTATTGTTAACATCTTGTAAAACAGAAAAAAAAGAGACTTCTAAAGAAGTTGAAAAAGAAGTAACTGTTGAAAAGAAGAAAAGTGAATATGCTTCATTCGGTGAAAAAATTTCTTCAGAAGGAGCTTCAACTTCAGAAGAAGCTTTAAAAAAATATCAAGATTTAAAAGTAGGAGATACAGTAACTATCAAGTTTGCTTCTAAGATTAATGAAGTGTGTACTAAAAAAGGATGTTGGATGAAATTACCATTATCTCAAGAAGAAGAGATTATGGTACGTTTTAAAGATTATGGATTTTTTATGCCTTTAGACAGTCAAGGTAAAGATGTGATTGTTGAAGGAAAAGCATTTGTAAAAATTACTCCTGTAGATGAATTACGTCACTATGCAGAAGATGCTGGAAAATCTAAAGAAGAGATTGAAAAAATTACAGAACCTAAGCAAGAAATGGCATTCTTAGCTCACGGTGTATTATTAAAGTAAACTTGAAGAGAGAAATTATTATTACTTCGGATGGTTCAACAACCATCCATTTACCTGATTGGAATGAACAATACCATTCAAAACATGGTGCTATTCAAGAAGCGTATCATGTGTTTATAAAGAATGGATTAGAACTATTCAAGGCAAAGCCAATTTCTATTTTAGAAATTGGCTTTGGTACAGGTTTAAATTGCTTTATTACTTATTTAGAACATTCAGCAAAAATTAATTATGTTGGAGTAGAAGCTTATCCTGTAGCCAAAGAAGAGGTCAATAAATTGAATTATGTAAAAGAGCTGAAAGCAGAAAAAAAAACAGAAAAAATTCAATTAATTCATGAGCTAGCTTGGGAAGTTAAAAATGAAATTGATTCAGATTTTTCACTAACCAAGCGTGAACAGTTTTTTCAAGATATTGATGACGAAAATGCTTTTGATTTAGTTTATTTTGATGCTTTCGGAGCAAGAGTTCAGCCTGAATTATGGTCTGAAGCTATCTTCGAAAAAATGTATAAAGCAACAAAAAAAGAAGGGGTTTTAGTAACTTATTCTGCAAAAGGAAGTGTAAGAAGAGCTATGGAATCTGTTGGTTTCACTGTAGAACGATTACCTGGTCCTCCAGGGAAAAGAGAAATGTTAAGAGCAATAAAGAAATAATTTTATTGTGGCTAAGACAAGATTCAACATAAAGATGATAGTTCTTTATGTAGCGATTTCATTTTTCTTTTTTAGTATCGGAGTATTTTTACTCAAAGACTTCAATGTAGATGATATTCTAGGAGTAGTGTTTTTATTTGTTACAGCTATCATGATTTTGATATTTGCGGTCAGAAAACACTTCAATTATATCTATGCAGATCATAACAGATTAATTTTAGTCAAACGCTCTAAAAAAGAAATTTATTGGGTAAAAGATATTCAAAAAATCCACTTAAATTCTATTGAAGGAAATGGAGTTATGAAAGTTGATTTTGTAACTAAAGAATCACTTTTTCTTGATGAAAATATTTATGTAGATCTTTGGAAAATTAAAAAGATTTTAGAGAAAAAAATAAGGACTAAAGATAGAAAAAGTAAGATTTTTAAAAATCCAAGTAATAGAAGAGTTTTAGGCTCTGTATTTAATCATTTTAGTCTTGTAGTTGCTTTTATTGTATTCTTTGGTCTTTTATTAGTGATTAAATCAAATAGTTTTCAAGGGCAATTTATAGGTGTAATTTGTCTTCTTTGTTTCTGTTTTACAGGTTTATTCTTTTTTTACTTTTCAATTGAAGATAATTGTTTGATCGTTAAAAATCATATGTATTTCTGGTATAAGAAAAAATATAGTTTAACTAAAATTCTAAATTTAAGCCATGAACATTATCAAAGTGATGTTTATGCAGAAAAGTTAGTAATTACAACTAAAGAATATAAAACAATAAAGTATCTTGCAGCTTCTTACAGAAGAAAAGATTGGAGATTATTTTTTAAAGATTTAATAAGATAAAATGAAGTTTCAAAAACGATTTGGTAATAGAAAAACAACAAATTCAAAAAGAGGATTATTTTTAGTAGTACTTTTAGCTTTAGCATTATACTTGTTTTCTAATGCAGATAAAATCTTATCTCGAATTCTATAATGAAACCATTTAAATTTAAAGAGTTTACAGTTCATCAAGATAAAGCAGCTATGAAAATAGGTACAGATGCTGTGTTATTAGGTGCGTGGAGCGATATTAATTTTTATCCAGATTCGATTTTAGATGTTGGTTCTGGTACAGGAGTAATCGCGCTAATGTTAGCACAAAGAACAGATGCAATGACTATAGATGCTATCGAAATTGATGAAGCTGCTTACGAACAATCTGTAGAAAATTTTGAACGCTCAGATTGGGGAGATCGTTTGTTTTGTTACCATGCATCTTTTCAGGAGTTTGCTGATGAAATGCAAGAAGATGAAGAAACTTATGATGTAATCATTTCTAATCCTCCTTTTTATAATGCTGAGTTTCTTTCTGAAGATGCATCAAGAAATAAGGCTAGGTTTACAAATACAACATTATCTTTTGAAGAATTAATCAAAGGGGTTTCAGTATTATTAAGTGAAACAGGAGAGTTTAATGTAATAATTCCATTTGAAGAAGAAAAGAGTTTTGTTGATTTGGCAAAAGAACACAAACTTTTGGTAAATAGAATTTGTAGGGTGAGAGGTAACGTTAATTCTGAATTGAAAAGAAGTTTATTAGCATTTTCGTTTGAAGATAAAGAATTAGTTGAAGAAGAACTTGTAATAGAAAAAGAAAGGCATCAGTATACTGACGCCTATATTAATCTAACTAAAGATTTTTATTTAAAAATGTAGTTCACATTTTTTTAAATAATTTGATTTAGTATGTTTTCTGTTGTAGAAAGTAACGATTCTATTTTTACACTTTTGTAAGCATCTGGATGTGCGTTTGCAAAATTTCCACTATCATTATCAAAGTAAGAACCAGATTTATTTTTAAATTCTTCTGAAGTAGCTAATTCGTAAAGAATAGAGGCACCTTTATTTGCAGAAGACCAATGATTTCCATATGCTTCTTTTACCATTTTCGTATTTAATAAAGAACCTGGATTTACAGCAATTGTAATAATTTCTTTATTCGCTTTCGCAAAAGCAAAACTCCACATTGTTAAAGCTAGTTTACTTTGAGCGTATACTTGTTGAGCTGTTAAATCTATTTTTCCTTCTAATGCATTTAAATCTACAGTCGACTGAGCTGCAGAACTTAAATTAATAATTCTAGGATGACTACTTTTTTTAAGAAGAGGGATTAATTGTTGTGTAAAAACATATGGAGCAAAATAATTTACGGCAAACCTAAGATCTAAACCAGCATCATTTTTTTGAGTAGGACTTTTAAATACACCTGCATTATTAATTAAAACATCAATTTGGTCTATTTCTTTTAGTAATTTTTTACTAAGATCTATAACATCATTTAAAGCTGAAAAATCAGCAGTATAGCCAAAAATATTCTTATTGTTAGTTGTTTGTTTTAATTCTTCAACTGTATTTAAAACTTTAGTAGAATTTCTACCATGAATGTAAATAAGATGTCCTTCATTAGCTAGTTTTTCAGCAGTAAGTTTACCAATACCATCTGTACTTCCAGTGATAAATATATTTTTTTTCATTGTACTCTAGTTAGAAAACAGGTCTAAAAATGACCTGTTGTGATTTTATAATTAAGCTAAATCATCTTTTTCTTCAATAAGATAATGATGACTTACAGATCCTTCTGTTCTTGCTTTTAAATGTGGCGCATATTCAGGATCATTCATAAAAGCAGTTGCAGCTTTTTTAGACGGCCAGCTGATTACTATTCGCAGTGCTGCTTCTTGTTTTTTACCTTCAACTTGTTCGTGTGAAGTAGTTCTAGCTAAGTATTTACCCCCATGTTTTTCTACTAATTTATTAGCTGTAGGTAAATAATCAGGAATCCAATTGTCGTTTGTTGGTGTTACATCCAATACTGAAAAATAACTCATTTTTATATAATTTTAAGGTTTGTTTACAACGGTTTCTTATTTCCAGGTTACAATTTCATTAAAATCTCTTCTCGATTTTGGGTGTGCTGGTTCTTGTTTTCTATATCCAAAAGCAACCATATACGATAAACCATATTTTTCGGTATCTACATCAAATTTTTCTTGTAAAAGTTTCTCTACTTTTTCTTGATGAAATCCTTCTATTGGACAACTATCTATTCCAGCTAAAGCAGCAGAAGTCATCATGTTTCCTAAAGCTATGTACGTTTGCTTTGAAGCCCAGTCAAATAACTTTTTATCGGTATCTAAATTGAAATCTCTTTCTTGAAATTCTCTGTAAAACTTAGAATACATTTCAATAACATCTTCAGGAAGTTGTTTTACATCTTTCATCATTCTCATAATGTATTCGCTATCCCATTTTGTCATAGGTGCTTTCATGCTTAGTCCTAATACAAAATGACTAGCAGTATCTAGTTTTAATGGAGCTCCCCAAGCAACAGGTTTAAGTAGTTCTCTTAATTCTTGATCTTGTACTACAATAAAATGCCAAGGTTCGAAACCAAAAGAACTCGGAGATAAGTTAGCTGTTTGAAGAATGAAATTGATTTCTTCTTCTGTTAATTTTTTCTCAGAATCAAATTCTTTAGTTGCGTGTCTGTATTTAAAAGCATTTATAATGTCTTCTTTAGATATGTTATTGATACTCATAATTATTTTTTACTATAAAAATTATAGTTACAAAATTATTTATAGTTTTGTATTCACGCAATAACGGTCAAAAAGGATAGTTTAATTTTTATATATGTATTCAATAAAAGGAAAGAAATATCCATGTTGTACAAGTGTTACAATGGGAATAATTGGAGGGAAATGGAAAACTGTAATCTTGTTTTATTTGATTGAAGGAAAATTAAGATACAGTGAATTACGAAAGAAAATGGGAACAGTAACAGAAAGAACATTAAGCTTACAGTTACAGCAATTACAAGACGATGGTGTAATTAAGAGAGAAGTTTTTTCTACAAAACCACCACTAAAAGTTGAATATTCACTAACGGAATTTGGAAAAACATTAATTCCAATTCTAGAGTCGATAGCACAATGGGGAGATTTTGTCGTAGAGAATTATTCAGATAAAGAGCAAACTGCTTAAAACTAATTTTAAACAGTTTGACTTTAAATTTAATATATTTTCGATTGAATAGTTTCTGGAATAGCTTCTTTGTGAACTAATACAGAAATGGTTTTTAGTAATAATGCTTTTTTCGACATGTACATGAAACCGCCTTGCTCATTATTACCTTCAGAGTTTTTTAATATGTAGTATGTTTTTCCAGAAGTATCAATAGCTTTTCCAATTAAATGCATGTTATGATCATCAGTTGTCGATTTATCTTCAAAAGTTTCTTGTCTTAAATCCTGAGTAATTTTTAAGGATTCTTGTTCTTTTGTTAATTCAGCAACTCCTTTCTCAAAATTAAAATTAGGTTCAGAAGCATCACCATCCCATGCTAAAGAATAACCTTTTTTTAATGCATTTTCAATTACAGATTCAAAGTCTTGAATAGGTAAATTCAAATATTTATTATCTCCCCAGTTCGCAGGAATTTTTAACGTTGACTTTGTATAATATTTTAGGTGACTATAACTTGTAATTTCTATATAATCTTTAGGGTTAATTCCTAAATAGAAATCAGCAAATGTTCTAGGTGTAAACTCTTTTCCATTATAATTAAATTTATCTGGAGCCTTTCCTAAGTAAGCATTTAAAACACCTTCTAATGATTGTTTCCAACTATTCGGTTTTATTCTTCCATAACCACTAGTTGCAATAGAACTTATCATGGTTTTTATTAAGTTATCCATTTCTACATGGTCATGTTGCCAATCTCCTTCAATGATTCCATTATAAACTGATTCAGGAACAGCTCCATAAGTCTCATATCCTTTAAGTACACTAAAAGTTAAATCTCCAGCGTCTAGCCAGCTTTTCCCTTTGGTTTCAATAAACTTTTTAGATTTTCCTAAATAGGCAGGATGTACATAAAACATAGGCGATAACGAAATGGATGGTTTTCCCTTACGGATAGCTTCTGTCTCTAGAAAAGAAGTAGTTGCAAAACTCCAACAAGTTCCTGATGACTGTTGATTTTTAAGTGGACTAGTTTTTACTTTATGAATTACTTTAAATTGTTTTTTATGCTGTGAAAATGCTGAAAAGTTAATTAATAAAAGTCCTGATAATAATAGAAGTTTTTTCATTTGATTTTTAGTCTTTTGCTAAAGACTATGTAGATTTAATTTTGTGACTCTTTTTTGAAAAGGGTAGGAGTTTTTATTGATAAAATGTTTAATAAATATAAAATTAAACTTAACCTCAATGAGAAAAATGAATCGCAACATTATATACACTCTTTTTGTATCTGTTGCTTTGTTTTTAACATCGTGTCAAGAGACAGGTGATACGAGTGTAGTAACTACACCAACAAATTTAAATGCAAATCTATCCGAATGTTTATGGGCGCCTTTTAGTCAAGGAGCAAATTTTGTTTTATCTATTGATTTTTCAAATAATAACGTAATCGTTTACAACTCGAATAATGAAACTGTAGATGAAGGTAGTTGGGCTTTTACAGATGGTAGATTTGTGTTATCAAACCTAACCGGTGTTTTAGTAAACTATAATGGAGCTTGGGAAATTATTGAAGATAGAAATGTGTTTTTTGAATTACAGAAAGATGGAGTAAAGATAAATTTCGAGCAAGATTGTAATTCAAATCAATCTAAAAATTATTAGACTATCTAAATTTATTAAATAGCCTAATAATAGTTAAAAGAAACTTTTTTAAACCAAGGAGAGTGTATATTACCCCATTACACTTTCTGGATTGTATCCCAAATAGGGTACATCTTTTTCAATGAAAATTACGCCATAGTCTTCGAGCTCCTTTAAAATAGGCTCATACACTTCTTTATTTATTGGTAACTGAACGCCTGTGGTTGTAATTTTCTTATTTAATATTTGTAATGTAGCAATAGCTACTGGAAGTCCTACAGTTTTTGCCATAGCAGTATAAGTTTGATCATCACCTTTTATAATCATACTGCTTTCTATTTGATGTTTTCCTTTTTCATCTTCATAACCAAATTTATGATGCATTACAATCATATCTTTATCATCATGTTGTAAAGTCCATGAATCCATTAATATTTTTTGAAGAATTTGAGCGGGACTAGCATTTACTAAACCTACTTTCTTATTCGGGTTAAAAAGATCTAGTTCAACAAATTTATCCCACATTACATCATCTTGATCAATTTTTAAATAAGAACGGATTTTAAATTCAACAGATTCTGAAGGTGAATAGGCTAAAAATAAGTTGGTAAAATCGCGATAACTCATGTGTTCAGAGTTTTCTATAGTATAAGTATCATCAGTCATTCCTAATTGAACAAAACTATTCCAGGCTCTTGAAAAACCAACTTTTCTTATTGTTCCTCTGTACATGGTAGGAATATCATCTAAACCATAAATACTTCTATATTTTAGAGAATCTCTATTTGCATAAGCTTCAAATTTTCCGCTTCCATTAATGGTTAGAAATTCAGTTCTTCTAAATAATTTATGATAAGGAATATACTTATAAGTACCTTCTTGTATAAACATTGAAGCACCACCTTGTCCAGCTAAAACTACATTTCTAGGATTCCAAGTAAACTTGTAATTCCATAAGTTATCATCACTTTCTGGGGCTACTAAACCACCACAAAAAGATTCAAAAAGTAACATTTTAGCTCCGCTTTCTCTGATTTTATGAATTACTTGCATAGCACTCATGTGATCTATACCAGGATCTAAACCAATTTCATTCATAAAAATTAAACCATTAGCTTTCGCTTGTTCATCTAAAGCTTTCATTTCTTTAGATATATATGAAGCAGTCACCATATGTTTTTTAAACTCTAAACAGTTTTTAGCAACTTCTATATGTAAGTGAGCAGGAAGCATAGAAATAACAATGTCAGAATTTTTTATTGCTGCTACACGTTGTTCCTTATTAAAGACATCTAAAGAGATCGCCTTCCCATTAGGGTGATTGTTTATTTTTTGTTGAGCATTTTCGATAGAAATATCTCCAATGGTTATCTGTAAATTCTCCGAATTAGATTTATCTAATAAGTATTTTATTAAAGAAGAGCTAGATCTTCCGGCTCCGATAATTAATATTTTTCTCATAAAATAATGCAGTTCTTTTGTGAAAAAGGACTAAAGTTTTTAGTTGTTTAAAGTTTGAAATTTAACAAATATACTAAATATGTATAAAAATTTAACATTAACAGCATTTGTTGGAGCACTTGCTGTGATATTAGGAGCTTTTGGGGCGCATGCATTAAAGGAAACATTAAGTGCAACAGAGTTAAATAGCTTTGAAACGGCAGTACGATATCAGATGTATCATGTGATCGTTTTATTCATAATTAACTTAAATCAGGTTTTTTCCTTAAAAGAAAAAAAGATAATGTCTTATCTTTTTATGGTAGGGATTTTATTTTTTTCTGGTTCAATTTATGCAATGTACCTAGCAAAAATTCCTGCAAAAAATATCTGGTTTATAACACCTTTTGGTGGTTTACTGTTAATTTTAGGCTGGTTTTATTTAGGATTGACTTTCTTCAGAAAATCAATTAAAAAGTAAAAAATCAATAAAAAAATAAATACAGTAACCTGTTTAAACAAAAAGGTTTATTTTTGTCATAAATTAAACACAACTTAAAATTATAGAGATGAATAATCTTGGTACGAAAACGATTTCGTTAGAGAGTCTTGGAATCAAGAGCGACACGATTCGTTATCAATTAACTTCTGAGGAGTTACATAATTTAACTGTAGAGAAAGGACAAGGGAAAGAAACTGTGTTTGGCGCTATCGCTGTTAATACAGGAGAGTTTACTGGAAGATCTCCTATGGACAGATTTATAGTGAAGGATGATATCACTAAAGATAAAATTTGGTGGGGAGATATCAATATCCCTTTCGATTCTGATAAATTCGATAAATTATACGATAAAGTAATTACATATCTTTCAGGTAAAGAGATCTTTGTAAGAGATAGTTATGCATGTGCAGACGAAGATTATAAATTAAATATTCGAGTTGTAAATGAATATCCATGGAGTAACATGTTTGCTTACAACATGTTTTTACGTCCTACAGAAGAAGAATTAAATGATTTCTCTCCAGAATGGACTGTAATTAATGCGCCTGGTTTTATGGCTGATGCTGCTATTGATGGTACTCGTCAACATAACTTTGCGATCTTAAACTTTTCTAGAAAAGTAGCTTTAATTGGTGGAACAGGTTATACAGGAGAAATTAAGAAAGGAATTTTTTCTGCATTAAACTTTATTTTACCAGTATACAAGAATACATTACCAATGCACTGTTCTGCAAATGTTGGTAAAGATGGAGATACAGCAATTTTCTTCGGATTATCTGGAACAGGTAAAACGACTTTATCTACAGATCCAAACAGAAGTTTAATTGGAGATGATGAGCATGGATGGACTGCTGAAAACACAGTATTTAATTTTGAAGGAGGTTGTTACGCTAAAGTAATTGATCTTTCTCAAGAAAAAGAGCCAGAAATTTACGGAGCTATTAAGAAAGGAGCAATTCTTGAAAATATCATCATGAATGACAAAGGTGAAGTAGATTTTGCAGATACTTCTATTACACAAAATACACGTGTAAGTTATCCAATTCACCATATTGAAAATATTAGAGTACCATCTACAGGAGAGAACCCAAAGAATATCTTTTTCTTAACTGCAGATGCATTTGGAGTGTTACCTCCGATATCTAAATTAACTCCAGCTCAAGCTGCTTACCACTTTATTTCTGGTTATACAGCTAAAGTTGCAGGAACAGAGGCAGGTGTTACAGAGCCTGTGCCAAGTTTCTCTGCATGTTTCGGAGCACCTTTTATGCCATTACACCCAACACGTTACGCTGAAATGTTAAGTAAGAAAATGACAGAAGCAAACGTAAATGTTTGGTTAGTAAACACAGGATGGTCTGGAGGACAGTACGGAGTTGGTTCAAGAATCGCTTTAAAATATACAAGAGCTATGATTAGCGCTGTATTAAACGGTGATTTAGGAAACTATACTTACGAAGATTATCACATCCATTCAGTATTTGGAGTGGCTCAACCTAGAACTTGTCCTGGTGTGCCAGATAAGATTTTAAGTCCAAGAGCAACTTGGAATAACGATAAATTATACTATGACACTGCATTTAAATTATCAAATGCGTTCAGAGAAAACTTTAAAAAGTTCGAAGAATATGCTAATGAAGAAATCAGACGTGGAGGACCTCAACGTTATGGTTACTAACATATTTAGTAGTTGTTAAATATAAAAGCGGTTGTAGTAATACAATCGCTTTTGTTTTTTACAATTTTAAGTAGCAAAAAACTCATCTATTATTGTAATGATTAACGTATAATTATTACTTACTTTTATATTAAAATTCAATCAAATGGTTATTCAAGGAAATATTGTAGATATTTTAAATAAAAAGATTTTTAAAGGAGAAATTGTAGTTGAAGAAGGAAAGGTAAAATCTATAACAGAAAGTAATCATAATGTAGAGAATTATATTTTACCTGGTTTTGTAGATGCGCATATTCACATTGAAAGTTCAATGTTAGTGCCTTCTGAATTTGCAAAAATTGCAGTAACTCATGGAACAGTAGCAACAGTTTCTGATCCGCATGAAATTGCAAATGTTTTAGGAGTTACAGGAGTTGATTTTATGATTGAAAACGGAAAAAAAGTTCCTTTAAAATTTAATTTTGGAGCGCCATCTTGTGTGCCAGCGACTTCTTTTGAAAGTGCAGGAGCAGTTATAGATTCTGATGATATTAAAAAGCTTTTAGAAAATCCTAATATTAAATATTTAGCTGAAATGATGAATTACCCAGGAGTAATTTATGAAGATGCTGAAGTCATGAAAAAAATAGAATGGGCAAAGCATTATAATAAACCAGTTGATGGTCATGCACCAGGGTTGAGAGGTGAAGATTTAACGAAATATATCTCAGCAGGAATTTATACAGATCACGAATGTTTTACTTATGATGAAGCTTTAGAAAAGCTACAAAAAGGAATGAAGGTAATTGTTCGCGAAGGTAGTGCGGCTAAAAACTTTGAAGCTTTAATTGATCTTTTACCAGAACATTATGAAAACATGATGTTTTGTTCAGATGATAAACACCCAGATGATTTATTATTAGGTCATATCAATCAATTGTGTGAAAGAGCAGTAGCGAAAGGAATTGATGTGTTTAAAGTTTTACAAGCTGCTTGTATAAATCCAGTATCGCACTATAATTTAGATGTAGGTGTATTAAAAGAAGGAGATGAAGCTGATTTTATTGTAGTTGAAGATTTAGAGAAATTTAAAGTGCTGCAAACTTATATTGACGGAGAATTAATTGCTGAAAACGGAAAATCAAATATTACATCTGTTGAATTTGAAGTCTTAAATAACTTCGATACTGATAAAAAACAAGTCACTGATTTTGAATTTCATTCAGCTTCAGAAAAAATAAGAGTTATTGAAGCTTTAGATGGAGAATTGGTAACAAATGAAATTGAAGCGAATTCTTTAATCAAGAATGGAAATCTAGTTTCAGATGTAGAAGATGATGTTTTGAAAATGACTGTTGTAAATCGTTATCAAAACTCAGAACCAGCTATAGCATTTATCAAAAATTTCGGATTAAAAGAAGGCGCGATTGCAAGTTCAGTAGGACACGATTCTCATAATATTATTGCTGTTGGAGTATCTGACGAAGCGATTTGTAAAGCTGTGAATTTAATCATCGAAAATAGAGGAGGAGTTTGTGCGGTTTCAAATACTGAAGAAAAAATAGTATCGCTTCCTGTAGCAGGAATCATGAGTGATTTATCTGCTGTAGAAATTGGTAAATCTTATGCCGAGCTAGATCAAATGGCTAAAGATTTAGGAAGTAAACTAAGAGCGCCTTACATGACTTTGTCTTTTATGGCATTATTGGTAATTCCTGCTTTAAAATTATCAGATAAAGGTTTGTTCGACGGAAATACATTTAAGTTTACCTCATTAGAAATTAAGTAAATTTCAATTTTATTATAAAGTAAAAAGCACAACATCATGTTGTGCTTTTTTTGCAATAGATTTTTATTACTTCCTTAGTGTTTACCAATCTAATAAAGTTACATTCGATTTAAAAATTGGGTTCCCCATCATA
>ERZ1740052.125-NODE-125-length-26312-cov-11.959439_pt1 | contig 26312 bp, 29 predicted proteins | sample MGYA00581750_ERZ1740052 | MGnify/ENA primary metagenome ERZ1740052 (study PRJEB43018, sample SAMN04849743) | marine metagenome | isolation source: floating plastic debris | place: Pacific Ocean | collected 2008-08-30 | study: EMG produced TPA metagenomics...
TTATGAAAATCCTAAGTTTGTAGAGGATATTGTCAGAAGTATAGCTCTTGCTCTGCAACAGGAGAACTATGATTTTCAATCAGTGGAATGTACAAACTACGAAACTATTCATACTCACGATGCCTACGCAGTAATTGAAGGCAGGTAAAACTAATAAATTATGACCGATATAGAAACAGATGTGTACTGGAATTTGCTTAAAAGTACTACAAAAATAACTAAAAGAACTGTTTCTACGATTGACCATGTGTTTGCTAGCCCTCCTGTGAGGTTAGTAGATGGTCACAGTAAATTGACAGAAATTGATGCCAACATTTTGATTGCTGATATTACCGTGCCAAGTATTAAGTCATACAGACAAGACATGATATTGGATACAGGTTTTTTATCAACGCTTAATAAAGATTATTATCTGTTTGAAGAAGGTGTTTTATCAGCAGTTAGCAATTTGCAAAAACCTGATTTTAAAATGCTAAAACAGGAGCTAGGTTTGCTTCTTGAGCATATTCAACTACCCAATAATAAGATTGCTTGTATTAAAACAAGGCTTGATAATCTAATTTATATCTACCAAAGTAATTTGGATAAAAGTCAAAACACTAGTGATTTTTATAAAGCTATTTTGGAAGATTTGTATCGATTAATCGGTTTAGAGGAGTTGGCTAATTTTGTTCATAGTAACGCCTTATCTTACTTCAATTCAGGTTTCATTGATAATTACTTACCAAATTTAATTAAGCAGACTAAAGATAAAGCTTACTCGCTGGAGAACCTTGCTTCTGATAATATTTTTGATAAACCTTTGTTTAGAGATTTAGACGGTAATCCGACTCATATAAACAATCTTGATTATATTTCTAAGCTTAGAGACAAAAAAATCATTCCAAGCCATCAAGTCGTATCTTGGGGGTTAGCTTTAGCTGGTGTAAAGCATTTTGGAAATGATTATGGTTTTTACACTAGACTTGGTAGTTACCTCGTTGCAAAGGGCGTAGAAAACAATATAGCTCAATTACAACTTACGGAGCATAAGCAAGATGGCACTCCTTTTGTGGGCTTTAACAATAGCCTCTGCTTTGCAATAGAGAGAAGAATCGAAGAAATAAAGTTTCAACCAGTTAATAAAAAACTTTCCAGATTAAACACCATACCCTCCCTTTACCTACATCTTGGTCAAAACGGTATGAGTAGTTATTGGCAGCAGTTCAAGACTCAAAAGAAAACTACTCTAATTCCTATGGGAGAAATTTTATAAATTGGGCAGCTAACCTTTTTGACTAAACGGAATTTTATAGTAATTTTTTAAACCAAAATTTAATAACCAACACCTTATGCCAATAGAAGTAGAACTAAAATTCAGAATTGATAAAGAAAATATCCAAGAAATTATTAACAAACTAACTAACAAAAATTACATCACAAATGGCAGACTGTATGAGAAAAATGTGATGTATGATAACCCAAATCAATTAATGCAAATCAGTGATGGTAGGATTAGACTTCGCCAAAGCGGGGATAGTACAGAATTCTGTTACAAAAAACCGATTAAAGATGGTAGTGGAATTAAAAAAGAAATTGAATATCAGGTTAATACTACTGATTTTGATACTACCGAAAAAATCTTAGAAATGATGGAATTTCGCCCAGCAAGCAGTTACGAGAGATATCGCACCAAAATTAAAGGAGATAATATTTTAGTAACAATTGATGAGTACCCTTTTGATAATTTTGTAGAAATTGAAGGCGAGGAAGAAGAAATTAAGAAATTGGCTCAGGAGCTTGATTTTGATTTAAGCAAGAACTTGGTGGAACCGTGCGACTCGCTTTTTGTAAAGTGGAGAGAGGAAAGAGGTTTGCCAGCTATAAGACAAATGACTTTTGACGGATTTGATAAATAGTTATGCCATTGAACCAAATATTACTCTTCGGAACTCCAGGTAGCGGAAAATCCACCCTTGCTAAAACCGTTGCCGCTACAACTGATATTACCTACATCAGTATGAGTCAGCTTATTCAAGATGAGGTTACTAGCCTTAGCGTGCTTGGAAGTGACATAAAGCATTGTCAGGACAATATGCTTTCCTACCCTCCGCTTCTGCTGCACCCTATAGTAGAAAAAGTGATTACAGAATATAGGGGTGTAAGTTTCATACTCGATAGTTACCCCAAAAATTGGGGAGAGGTAAAAACTTTGCAAGAAGTTGTCAGCACAAATAACTTCAGCTTCTCTCATCTAATTGAGTTGCATCTAAATCACGAGCAAGCCCAGCAGAGAATAAAGGAGAGAATATCAGAAAGTAGCAACAAAGAAAAACCAGCTAGATTCGACGATAAGCCAGAAATTGCAGTAGAAAGAATCAGACGCTACGAATCAGACATTAGACCGCTTATTAATGAGTGTCAGTCATTTTGCAAGCAAAGTTTTGAAATAGATGCATCTCTTACTAGAAGAGAAGTTTATCTTAATTTTTTAGCAATTTTAGAAACAAATTAATTACTACATGGAATGGAGGAATTTGAGTTAAAAAATTATAAAAATTTAGAAAACAGTTTTACCAGTACCGATATCTTTCAGGAAATTGTACATCTGGCAGCTTTAGGCTTAACGGGTTTGAGTTGGAAGAAAACTAGGAAAGGATGTGAGGAATTACTGAAAAACAGTGTTTTACATACTCTTGAGAACAAACAAGATAATGCTTTAGCTGGTTTTATTCTTGCAAGAGAAATTTCGGATAAATTTTTTGAGATTTCTTTTGCTACTCACCCAAAATACCAAGGTAGAGGATTAGCTAAAAGTTTAATTAGAGAAGCTTGCAGGTATTTTTCAAAACATAAATATCTTACAGCAACTACTCAAAATGCTAAAGTATATTTTGCTGTTTCAAAAGTAACCCAACAAATTCTAGTTCCAAAACTTAATGATAAAAACAGGTTCGAGTGCCTCAATGAAGAGGCTCAATATTTACTAGATGAAGTAGCTTCTTTGCGAAACCTACAAATCAGCAATACAGGAGTTATAAAACAACACTTCAGAGGTAATGGTTTGTATCTAGATAATATTAATGAAGGTATTAAAAATTTTCCTATTAACAGCCTTAAAGGTGATGCGATATTGATTATTGCTGACAATATTTTTTGGGGAATGTAAGAAGTGTCCTTGCTCAACTAATAGTAATTAAATCAAAAATATTAGATTAGTTTAATTTATATTATTTGTAAGTATCTATCGCAAATTTATTATAAGAACCTTGAACGAGCTATGCCTCAACCCGATTCATCTGCTTTAAAAGCCCGAAATATCTTGATAGTTTTGTTCGTGATTCTCTGTGTTCTTGACGCAACTTTAGTGGTGATGGCACGGGATAGGTGGCAATTGGACGTATCTTACTGACAATCGTAGTCATGCATTACGTTTTGCAAGGTCGCAGATGGGTAAAATATCTCCTGATGGGTATCTGTAGTTTGCTGTCTGTAGTGCTGATTGCAATGATTGCGGTACTTGCTTCAAAGCTTTCTACCGTGCTTATTGCAGGAAGTTTGATTATGGTTGTACTTTGTGCCATAATTCCGATTTTTATGGCAACCAGTAAAGATTTGAATCGTTATTTGTCTTTTAAAAGACAAAGTTATTCCTAATATCCTAAACAGGATAATGCGGTAATAGAATTTAGGTTGAAGTTCTTCACCAATCAAACACTTAACTCAAACCTCTCTTAGAATAAGCTAAAATTAAGATATTATTGTATTATCTTTAGATTACACCCTTTATCTTCAGTATTCTTTGATTTCTGTTATCTAGCCGAAGCTGCATAAGAAATTAATCCAAGCACAAAAATACGCAAAGATGTATGTATCAGATTGCCGTAGTGTAATTTGTAAGCGATGCTGTTTAATCTAAGGTACGTAGTGTCGGTTATATAATTTAACCAAAGGTAAAAGAATATTATTTTTCCTTTTTAAAACCCAAGTTGCCAGTAACTAAAAAACAGAAGACAGGGATAGTATGACCCCATCCCTGCAAGCCAAAGTCAAGGCTATACACAACATTGTTGTCAAGACTCTTAATAATCATAATCACACAGATCACTACCTTACAGAAGTACCAAGTAGTGAAGTTCTAACCCTTGGAATATATGCCTGTTTAGAGAATAGTGGTAATTACAGTAAGACTCTTAAGCAGTTTAGAGAATATATCATCTTTAATCAGATACTGGAGAAATCAAGATTTGGCAGAAGATTAGCTAGAGTAATTGATTTTGTACCTTTTGTCATAGATTTAGTACAGAAGCAAAGTAGAGCAGTAATTCTTAATACTCCAGACTTAACTACTCAAAGAAATACTTTTGTAGTAGATACCAAACCAATTCCAATTTGTGAAAACATCAGGATTTACAGGTGTAGATTAGCAGGAAATCACTGGTCAAAAGTTGATAAAGACTATAGGGGTTTTACTGCTTCCAAAAGGCAATACTACTATGGTTTCAAACTAAATTTATTAATAGACTGTCTTGGAATACCTAAAGAGTATTCTCTTCACCCAGCTTCCATTGGAGACTTACAAACTTTCTATCATCTTAACTTAGACTTACCCAGTAATTCAGAAATACTTGCTGACAAGATTTACAATTGTCTTGATGTGGAAGAGTGCTTAAAATTACAGCAAATAAGTTTAACTCCAATACGTAAAAAGAATATGAAACAGAATAGAAACTACCAAGAACAGCTTAGAGTAAGAATGTTTAGAAAACCTGTTGAAACATCCTTGAGTATGTATTGTGAACTAGTACCAAGATTAAGAGCTGTAAGTATAAATGGTTGTGCTATCAAAGCTCATTTGTCAGTATTAGCCTTTACCTTCTTTCAAGCTTTCAGAGTTGGGGTTTTGGGGTAGTGGCAACTTGGGTTTTTTAAAATGTTTAAAATTAGTGTGTTGATTGGCTTGTAACCCCCAATCACGAAACACATTTCCCTATCAAATAGCCAAATATAGTATGAATGTAGTGGGAGAGATAACCTAAAACACTTCTTGGTAGTGTATTAACAAGATTCAACCTCTCTTTAAGTAGAGAAAATATAGCTTCTATCCTTGCTCTTTGATGAAGTAGGTGAATATCAAGTTGAGAAGCTAAAGTTCTTAGTTTCTTAGACTTTCTTTTACCAGTCAGTAAGATATGGTTATATTCTTTAGCCAACTCTTCTTTCTCTCTTGACTGATAGCCTTTGTCAGCTACAAAGATTGATGAAAGAGAAGAGTTAGTAGAAGAGCTAGAAAACAACCTAAAAATTGATTCCAGTGGTACTCTATCATCAATATTAGCTAGAGTAAAAGTGAAATAGAGAGGTGTGTTTTCATAGTCAATAACACTATGTAACTTTAGACCATAATACCAGCCAGTTGTGCTTTTAGAGATAGTGGCATAATCAGACATTACTTTATGACTGCTTATATGAAGCTTAGAACAAACTGGTACTGGAGTAGAGTCAACAAACTTGACTGGGTGAGAGTGATTGCGGTTGTAAGATAGAATACTGTTAATTACCAGTAGCAATACATAACTACCTTTATTCATAGACAGGATAAAGTTCTGATAAGCTGGTAATTGAAAATAGTGACCAAACATATCTTGGAGTAGTAAATAAAGCTGTTTCCAGCTCTTTATACCATATCTACTCTTAATCAAACTAATTGTAGCTATATCAGATAAGGATAAAACAGGTCTGCGACCTGTTCTTGTTTTATCAAAGCCTAATTCTTTGATTGCATCGTCTATAATACAATACAAGTTTACAATATCAAAATTATTATCTTTATTGAGTTGGGTAATATTGGGCATACAAACCTTTATTACCCTTATATTTTATCTTTTTATCAAGTAGAAGTAGTTTCGTGATTCAGGGTTGTAATAAATTATTCTGTGCTGTAAAAATACGAGATGCAAATTTATAAATAGCTCTAATGAGCTATATGTCTTGTGGATGACTTAAATGAATTAAAGAACGCATTTTTACGCTTAATTGCTGTAAGTGTTGTGAGAACTGTTGTTGGTAACTTAACTGTAGAGTTTCTTGGAATTAAGGATAAAGTTAACGGTGTAAAAGAATTTGACTACAAGTTTCTAACTTCTAATGATGATTATCTTTTATCAATTCAGGATGACTGGATAAAAGATTTTACAGCATATGCAGATAGTCAGGTAAGAAGTTTATCTGGAGGCAAACTATTTGTTAGCGGTGTAACTGTATCTAAAGGTTCAATACTCGTGGGGCTTGATATAAACTCTGTTGTTACATTGCTTGGGGGTACAGTTTTTCTAGCAAATCAATTACTTGAACTTAGGGAACGTCTTGCGAGATACCCACGGTTTCAAGCTGCTCGTTAGAATACTTATTTAAGATGATAAATGCTTAAGTAAATTAAAAACCACTATCAAATGTGATAGCGGTTTTATTTATGTTCACTATAGGAACACTTTATTAAAAAATATTTCATGCCTCAGTTAATTTGGGTGTAGCTATAGAAGCCTTTACAAAGTGCCAATAAGTTTGAAACCCTTTCTTAAAAGTAATTTCAATTTAATATATCTAAGATAAATTCAAGAGTATTACTGAAAAACTTACTATTAAAAACAGAACTGATACGTCCTAGTATTACCCCAATTAGCGCCCCTTGAAAAGCGAAAAAAATAGGAGCTAAGAATGCGGGTAAACGAATGTAATTAATAGTGTTTTTAAACTGTTTTGATTCTCCAATATATACTTTATTTGTCCAGCCTTTACCTCTAGTTAAAAAGAAAATAAAAGATACAATTATACCAAAAAGTATTGAACATAATTTTATTCCAACGAGTATTTCCTCATATTTATTGCCTACAATGAATAAAAAGAAACGATTGTCGAAAAAAGCGCTAACAGTTGATATTATTGTAAATAATCCTGCTTGCTTTATTGTTTGTCTAATGGATTGTCCGAATCCTAGTAACATAAAGACAGCACTGTAAGCAAAAGCATTTCTATCTTCATAAGGAAAGTCAAGAATAAAGTCGCCTGAACTTAATTTAAAGCCTATAAGATAACCTTTAATTGTTCCAAAAATTCCTGCAATTATAAAAAATACAATTATTCCGCAAATAAATTCATTTAAAACCATCTATCTTGTTAAGCATTTTGATGTTTTTCATTAAAAGATAGACTTTAAACATTTTCAAGTTTTGTTTATACAAAAACTAATCTTTAGTAAAAACAAAATATAAGACTCTACGGCAAAGTTGTGTACTGTTAATAAAACTGTCATTACATATTGCAAGTTGCTGCTCCATCATAGAGTTGGCACTTAGCAACAGTTTTTTTTCGTTAGCTAATGTTCACGAAACAGGTTTCGCGCATCAATACCTAATAAAAATAAAGAAGTAACTCAACTGAAATCATCTGAAGCAGTAGAAAATAAACCGATTATCAAGAAAACTTAGGTTTACCATCCAGTTGACACAACCTGATAGGAGTATGTGCGTTGTCTCAGGAGGGAACGTGCTAACGAACGCACATATGACCTTTGCTAGCACCATGCGATTGCAGACATAGCTTGTCAAAACGATTAACACATAAATATCATTACTGACATAACTATGTGCCAGTTAATTTATGTAATATTGTAGTATGCCAAAAAGTAAGATAATAGTAAGAATTACATCTGGCACAAGTTGTAATATTTAATTCTTATAATTGAGCGTATACGCTAAATACAGGACTTTATCGTCTAACCTCTGCTTCGCAATTCTCTCCGTGCGGGGTTTGAGCAAAATAGTGGCTGAAGGCATTGCTATATATTAGTTTGTGACGATTGTAGCACACGAGGAGTAAAATTGCTCGATATCGGTTGTGCTTAATTTTATGCATTAATATTTAGTGTACTTATTATATAAATATGAATAGAAAGCAGCTTATTATTTTATATCCGTTTATTTCATAAACTTTTATTTTGTAGGTATAGCTTGCATACAGATTATTAGCATTCGTATTTATTTTACTCGTATTGATGAAGTATTTTGTTCAAGCAACTGACTGGTTAAAGTCTGTTTCGCTAATTTTTACTTCAATAATTATTTTTGCGATTTCATCATCGGTAATGTCCTTGTTATTTAGTTGTATCAAGTATTCCCATGTTGGAGATTTTCTAATTACCTTACTATTACATTTTTATCCACTTAATTTCGTCTTTAGGGATAATGTATATATTTGGATTCCCCGGTGCTGGGATTTGTCTCTCAACAAAATAAAAGCTGTCGTTTGTAAATACTACAAAACTCATCTTCTTTTTCGGTATATTGCTATCTTCTTTTAATTCAAAACTTGTAATGTCTCCACTTGTAATTAATACTCTAGCATCATAACTACCTATGTCTATAATTGTCTGGGGTATACTTGCTACAAAAGAATATAGACATATTACTACAAAAAAAAGACTAATACTAAAGAAGTGTTTTTCTTTCTTTACTGCACGTAATATAAAGTAAACAAGCGCTAACAATACAATAACTATTACAGTTGGACGCAAAAAAGATAAAAACATTCTCCTACTAAATATTTCTAAATACTCACTTCCGAGGGAAGTTAGCACAAGAAATAACGGTAATAATAGAGTTCTTGCAAAAGCTATTAATTTAGGATTTGACCAAATCATTGCTCCGAAAAAAACTAGATAACTTGAGATTGCAATGATTACAATTCCAGGTATAGTAGCAGTTTGTAAAACAGATAGTACAGATAAATTTAGAGAATTAACTTCAAGTCCTAATCTGTCAAAGAATCCCTTCAGATAGCACCAGCCTATAAGATAGGTAACTAATGTTGAAATACCTATAACAAGAGTCCCATCTCTAACAATATTGCTATTATTACCAGCTTTTTGATTTTCATCTGTCATTATTCTGTAAACCTAATAAAATAACGAAGATAATATTCTTACCATGTAACCATAATCAAGATAAAGAAAATACATTTAAATGGTATTTACTATAAGTTCAATAACTAATCTCTGTCCCCCAAACTTTCAAATACTATTCTTTTCTACCTCTTAGGCAATCTACCCACCTGCAAGCATTCTTCTAAAGTATTGTAGGGAGTAAAGTATTTGGTTCGGCTGTAGTAAGTGCTTCCTGGAGCATGACATATTCCGCTTCTGGATAACTTAGTAACAGCAGATGGCTGTGCTTGAGGAGTAGGAGCGGGGGTTGTTGGTTTGTACTGGCTCGGAGTTGGAGTAATATTGATTACCGGGGTTGTGGTAGTAGTTGCTGGTTTTGCTTCCTCCTTGGCTTTCTGCTCACCATTACAGGTAGAAGCAGACCATAATCCTGAATTACTATTTCTGGCATCCTTTTGAGAGTTGTTGAATTCCTCTAATTTTGGATGGGGGTATTTGGTGTAGGAAAAAGCATAACCTTGAGCTATCGATTCTTTGTTATAAAAGAAACCATCTTCTCTGAAGACATAAGCAAGAGTACGGTTGTATTTATCAATCCTCTGAGCGGGGTCAAATTCTAAATAAACTTGTTTGTTCAAAAGGTTAGTGGTCGCAAACTCACTGGCTTCAGCACCAAAACATTCCACAGGTTTGGAAGGATGTTTGGTTTCTGGGGTATCAATCCCAATTAATCGTAGAGTTCCAAGCTGTTCAACCTTGATAGTATCCCCATCAACTACAGAAGTAACGGTAAACAGTTGCTTATCTTTAGTGCTATCCCCAAAATTAGCAATGGATTGATTAGCAGATTTAACAATTTCTGTATTTTGCTGACCAAGATTTGTACCGTAATCAATATCCTTATTGGTTTTAGTTGCTTGCTCGTCTATTCTCTTACGTTCAACTTCTTCCTCTTGCTGTTTTCGCTTCTCTTCAGCGATTCTGGCTCGCTCCTCTTCAATCTTTCTTTGTTCCTCTTTCTCCCTGCGCCTAGCTTCTTCCTGCTCCCGCTTTAACTTCTCCGTTTCAAGCTTGCGCTGGTTCTCTTCTTCTAAAGCTTGTTGCTTCTCATCTTCAATCCGTTGCTGCTCAAGCCTTGCAGCTTCAGCTTGCTGCTTCTGTAATTCCTCCGCTTCCCTTCGAGCAATATATTCAGGAGAATTAGTTGTAGCCCAAAAATCGGGAGACGCAATTGCTGTAACAAAAAATCCTGGTACGGTAAGAATAACTATGGCAAGAGCAACCAAAACATTTCTTAACAGCTTCGGCTTATTTTTTAACCATTTACTGATTAATTTATGTGCCAATACTCCAACTATTAAAGGTGTGCTTATAAACAATAATTCCCACACATAAATCATACTCAGAAGCAGAAGTAATGAACTTGCAACTAATACCTTATTATTCTTAATCCAATTACTAATTAGTTCTACCTTAACCATATTTGCTTTATTAACGATTATTAGTAGAACTAATACATATTATTTAGGTATTGTCAAAAACACCCTGGTTTTTATTCTTAATAAATATAGAATATACAATTTAGCTGATTTCTTCTATTAGAAGAATCAATTTGTTGCTTTTGCTAAATAAAATATATTACTTATAATCTTCAACTATAACTGTCCAAGGTACTGTAGCGTTCATATCAATATAGAACTCACCATTTTTGTAGACTATTGACTCATCTTCAATTTGCTCTGTTGTATTCACAAATAAATCAACATCAAGTGCAGAACCTCCTGCTTTTCTTACATAACCACTACAAACACCAGCCTCCTTACAGTTATATTTTACCCTGAATCTATCTCCAGTAATGGTAAAAGGTTCTGATTTCTTCGCTCCGCTACCGCTTAATTCAAATACTTTTACATAACTTTTTTCTTGCTGATTTTCAGCTTCATTGTCATCTTCTGGAGATTCTTCCTCTTCCGTATTACTAGTTCCATCAGTACTATCTGTAGTGTTCGCAGTGTTTGAAGTATTATTATTGTTATTACTATTGCTTGAGTTATCCCCTCCTCCTGTTGCGCCTATAATGACTCCTAGTACGATGAAAGCCACAACAATAATTCCTATCCATTTAAATATTTTGCCCATATATGTTTTTGTTAAAAGTTTATTAGTTTTATGAAAGTATTACTTACTAATATTGTTAGGTCAAATAGAATTTTACAGATAAAAGAATTGTAAACTGGTTATTTTAGTTAAAGTATTACTTATCCCTAAAATTATGGCTGATAAAATATGGCAGGTCAAAATGGCACTGTCACTCCTAAATAGAATAACCTAGCTTCTTCAACTGTTTTTCATTATGACTAGCAATATAGAGATAAAGACTAGCATCTAAATTAGTCTTTTGTTTAGAGTAAGCTCTTGTTCTTCTAGTTAATCTCTGTAAATCATCTCTAAAACTTGCGTTATAACCTTCTACTGTATAAGTTTCTTTCTTACTTTGAGTATGTTGATTGACTGGTATAAAATCAGTATAAGCTTTCCAGTAGTCAGTGTACCAATTAGTTCTACTGGTAGTAAATGATTTAATCTGATTATAGAATTGTCTTCCTGCCTTCTTTCCTCTACTTCCTGTAAAGAAACCAAGAATAAGTTTAGTAGCTCTACAGATAGCTATCCAAATCCAGCACCTCTTATCTTTATTTCCTAAATAGTGCCACATTTCATCACACTCAATTTCATTACTTATTCTTCCCTTTACTTGTTGTTCAATTATTCTATTCTCTCTGACTTCCAACCCCCTTTTTTAACCCATCTCATTACGGTATTGCGACTTACTTCTTTATTGGTAATATCTTCTATATCTCTGTAGCTGTTACCTTTTAGATATAGCTTCAAGACTAACTGCTTCAGCCTTTTTGGTTTAGTGGAAGGGTGTTTATAGTTAATATCAGTTTTTGCAGTAAAGTTAAACTTACAATCTCTACAAACATATCTTTGGTTTCCACCATTAACCAAACCATTTTTCCAACATCTTAAACTACCGCACTTTGGACAGACTATCTTTTTTGATGACATACTTAATGTTTAGACTATCTATTGATTGGTGTCAATGCCGTCAAAATATCTGATTAAGCTATACAAAATGATATTTATTACTCAAAATTTTATTGTTTAATCGTCTTTAATAAAAACAAAAATATGGAACAAAAAATAGAAAAGCCAGAACCACTGAAAGGGTTTTTGGGCTATTTTATGACAGAAATAGTAATCAATGAAATCACCCCAGAGAAAAATAAATTCATTTTTTATTTTCTAAAAATGCAAGAATTAACTTCTCATATTGATTTTAATAACGCAGAAATATGGAGAATTGCTAGGAAAAATAAGTTTGTAGTTTTTTACAAAGATGCCATCTTATTTATTGATGGTAATTGGCTATTTATTAATGAAGTGAAAGAAATCAAGTACAAAGATATTCGCTCAGTAGATTTTAAATTTGAGCCTTTCAATAAAGAAAAATCGGAACAATTACAAATAGCTATAAATTATGGAAACAAAAAGCATAAATTGGGCTTAACTAATCATAAGTACAATATGAAATTTGCTAAATACTTAAAACAGAAGATAGAGAGTAAGCAACTAAGTTCAGAAAATGACGTTTAAACTTGCCCGAATTTCACTTTTAAAATAAATGATGTCGAACATTCTAGTTCCAAGATAGACCGACTATACCAATATTCTTTTTTAAAACAAGCCCCCACAAGAAGCGAGGGCTTGTCCATTATCAGCAAAACTATTTACTAGAAGTGGCTTTTAGATTTCTCCGTCTTAAAAACTACTACCATCTTGTCTAAATTATTATTCGTTCCTCGTGAAAGGGGGATACAACAGATAGTAGATGACATCGCAACTGTAGCGGCTGCTGATTTTTCTTCAATTCTGCCAGAAAGCATTAGTATGATTGCACTCAAACCGATAAAGCTACAACTTGCCTTCACCAGAAGTTCGAGCTTGGACTGGAAAGCAGCTTCGCGCAAGCGCATTTGGGCATATTGCAGTAGTACTTCTGAGGAGTCTGCGCTACAATTCTCGATTTCAGTGTTTTTACTGTGTCTTTTATCGCTGGTACTGCGATTAAATAATTTCATGAGTCATTCTGGAATATTGGTTGACTCCTATGAGGCACAGTTCCCGCCAAAGAAGATGTGCTTCATAGAATTATTGCTATTATTCCCGCCAATGATACGAAACTAACATTCTGACCAAAAAAAAAATTCATTTTTTTCTAAAGCCACTACACTATTTCTCTTTAGGCATATCTGCTTAGTAGTTAATTTGAACCGATAATAAATCAAATACCTGACACAGCTACCATCTGTCGTCATTGCTATGTACAGTGCAAAAAATTATCTAACCAACATCCGCAACCAATTCACTTAATTTCTCTCTTCCGATTAGCTCATAATCCTCTGCACTCAAATCACAGAAGTATTTCTTAACTCCACCAATTTTTAGCATTGCTACTAACCCCAGGGGCGCACCTGAAAGAATATGCTCCTCGCTGGTTTCTCTACTCGTATCAAGATGGGTCGTTACGGTCGTGGAATAAGTTCCAAACTCCTGACCGTCAAATAGGGCATAGTTCCAGGAGAAATTACACTCGGTATTTGGATATTGGCTGGCAACCATAATCCAGTACTGGTAAACATCATGTGGAGTAGAAGCTCCCAAGTGTTTTTGAACGGTAGCTTTGACATTTTTACCAGGACTGAACTTTTCAGGAAGATTTGGAGTGTAAACCCCATCGTCTTGAGCAAGCACTGGCATCTTGTTATCAACTGCTAGTAAATCGTAGTAATATTTAGCTTTAATTTTTGCATTTTCTATTTCATCTTTTCCGTTTTCAATTGGTTCTTCTGCTGTATTTAAACCAACATTATTGAGGGAAAGAATTGTGGTTTTACTACATTCCCCAAGCATCAATTTCAATCTTCTGATTTTATCTGCACTGGTAGTAGCAAACAATATCTTTTTATTATCATTACTATTCATAGAGAAAACCCATTAACATCTTATTTATATTGTTATTAGCTATGGTTATAGTGTCAAAATATTATTGTAAAACTACCACAGACTGTAGCAGAAATACTTTGAAAAGAATAAACCGTATTATTCTAATTATAATCAAAAATAACCAAATTTACTAGACTAAAACTATAAATTAATTCATCATTTAGGTATGCTTGAAGTCAAAAACAACTACTACCTAATTGCTGATGAGTATGGTACTCCCGAACTGAAAATCTCTAATTTACTAAGAGCTTTTTCAGATTGTCCGCAAAAACTAGGAGAGGGCTACAGCGAAGTTGAGCTAGGACTTTTCACCGATGAGCCACAACTGGCATTCTTAGACTTCTATTTGAAACAAGGGGAAAAGTTGATAATAGGAGAAATCAGAAATTATCCTATTCTAAATTTAGATGTGGCTACTTCTATTCAAGAAGAATTAAAGGCTTCTATGCAGGAAGCTAATGCTCACGAAGCTATACTAATTGTCCCAAGTATTGTATCAACAGAAATACAGCATTATCTTAAGCAACATAACATCGTAGTCTGGGATATAGAGGATATTCAGGCACTAGAAGAAACTAGAAATAACTTAATAAAAGAAGCAACACCAATACAGCAACTAGCTCATGCTTAGAAACAGTAGCAATATAGGAGAAATTTATAATTATTTAATCAGCACCCAAGACCTCATCTCCAAACTCAAGCGCATAGAAAAAGGAGGTAGCGGTAAAGCTTATGAAAATTTTACCCATCTAATTTTAAACTACTTATTCTGCACCGACTCAAATCCCGAAAAGAATCTTGGAATGATTAAAAAAGCCCAAGAAAGTAGCGCAATCACGGCTCAGGATAAGACTGACAGCGGGAGAAATATTAGAGATTTTATCCTACCTAATTTTGCAACCCTCGGCTTCTGGCGCTATGTCAGAGAACGCTATAAAGGCGATTACATTGTGGTGGATTGCAAGAATTATACCGAAGGAATTGGCAAGCGAGAAATCATAGATGTTGCCCATTACATGATTGAAGAAGGTTGCGGGCTATTCGGTCTAATCTGCACCAGAAGCGAAATACAAAATTCTGCTAAAACTGCACTCCTTGGTCAATGGTTACACTACAAAAAGATGATTGTGTGCCTTAGTGACCAGGATTTAATTAATATGCTTCTACTGAAGGAAGAAGGGAATGACCCGAATTTAATTATCAAGGAGAAAATTACCAGTTTTAGAAAGGGGATTGATTAGAAAATTAATCAACTAATAAAAATCTTGCCATACTTCATCTTGTAAGTCATAACTTTAGTATGGCAAAGAACCAAGTCAATTTTTACGTAGTACCTGTTTCTAATCTGAAGAAACTATATCCTTACTTTTACATATCAGAATTTATCTCAATCGCTCCAAGCGATGTAAAAGAATTATCAAAAGTTGATAAACAAAATATAGAAAGAAAATACCTACTAAAGCAGATATATAAGGATTACAAACTAAGAATTATAGTAGAAAATGAAAGCAGGGTCTGGCTTGGAGATGATGAGAAAACCGATTTAAGCTTCCAATTTAACGAAAATGGTTTTCAAAAAGGCATATGTAATTCTGTCTTTTTTAGGGTAGATGAAAATGCGACTCAAAAAGAATTATCTTCTTATTTTGCCCTATTCTCCCACTTTGATTTATTCTTGATGAGCTTTCCCAATCCAGAAAATGATTACTCTGCTAAAGTATTTCAGCCTTCCTACAAGAAAATAAAACAATTTACAGAGAAACATAAAAACTACTAATTTATAATTTACGTGTTATGTGAATTAAAGCCTCAAACCCTTATGATTAGGTTGAGAAATTAAAAATAAAGATTTCAGCGAACCTCAAAACTCTTGCTCTACAAGGGACGTTTTTAATTCACATGAGGCGTAATTTTTAAACAATAAAATGCTACACTTTTGATTCAGTGTAGCATTATAAAAAATTAAAAACAGAAAGATTAAATCAAGGAGTATTCATTAAGAATAAAAACCGCCTGTATGATTAGAAATATTAGCGTTAGAGCCTACTACTTCTACATCAACTGTGCTAACTCCTTCGCGTGCATATGCAGTTAATTTGTGATGTCCGTCAGAAACTAAGTAATAATTTCCGCAAGAACTCTCCATAACGTTGGGTTCTTTTATATATTCGCCGTTACGGATTCGTTCTTGATAATGCTCTACTCGACTTTCTGAGATTTCGGACTTTAGACGACTACCTAAGCAATCAGAAACATTAACAGTTTTAGCCACTTTTAGCTATCTCCTATCTATTGTAAGTTAATCTGTTTATTCGTAACTTTTACGAACTCAATAGAAGTAAGATAAATTTATTAATAACTGTCAAGTGAAAAATTTTAGTTACTTCTAAATCAGTAAAATAGGCAGCTAAAAAATCACAAAAAATAAAAACAACCCAAATAAACCACTAAATTCTCAACAAAAACAAATATTTGGATAAATCATACTCCAAACAACCAAAACACACTCCAAACCAATCTAAACAACAAATAAAACAAAATCACTAAAAATACTACTATATATAAAACAATAAGTATCCAATAACACTAATTAATAAACAAGCTAAAATCCCGTCATAACAAGTATATTCAACTCTTTCCAAACTCCTCTCACCCACGAGGGGTTCGTGTCGTACTATACGCAAACCCGCGAGGGGGTCTTGTTGCTAGTTTTTTTCCTCCACCATAAAGGCTCCAGGAAAAAAACTAGATGAAGTCGTCAGTAACCCGAAAACTTTTCAATTCTTTTTTCTAAGGGATTTTAGTTATACGAACATTGAAACTTATCTCACCACAACCAAATCCAACTATAAATTTCATAAAATCTCTAAATCAATCTAATCTCACTCATGATATAAACCAACTCAAAAACCAAACTAATTAACAAAAACCCCATAAACTAGCCTAATAATATAGCCGTATAATTATCATTATGCGAATTAGTTGTTTTAGATTTATTAAATAATATGTAAAGTTGGGATTTTACAACTCTAAAGTCGCGTGTCAGGGTTGCCGGAGGTGGTGATATAATACATCCCCATATAGGGAGTTGGTTTTTAGTAGTATGCTACTTCTAACATTTGAGAAAGCTTAGTTTTTTCAAATATAACTTTAGGATTTAACTCTACATTCTCATTGCTATAAACATTAAGACCATACTTTTTAGCGATTTCCAGTAAATCTTTGCCGCTTCCTACTCCTAAACGATTTTTGAAAGGTGAACCTTGCTGGTGAACATACATTAGGGAAGTAAAAATGTAATCTTTTAGTTCCGTGTCCTGCATTTTAAGAAAGCTAACGTATAAACCGATTTCCCTTGCCTCTTTGGTATTATTCTCCAAAGCCGCTACCCACAATTCTCCAAGTCTTTTGGATTTAAGTTCTGAAAAAGAATAATCTTCTATCAATTCCTGTATTTTTTCTGAGTGATTTCCTTCATAGAAAGTCAGTTTGGCTCTGTCATCTCCTTGTTCCGGCTGATATTTCATCAAAACCGTAATTTCCCTATCTCTAGTAAGCTTATTAAGATTGAGGACATCGAAGCGAGTTCCTTTATGAAAATGAGCCATTTTTCTCCTGATATCTTTTTTAATAGATAACTTTATACAGTATTAGGATTAATATGTGTTTTGCAAGTATATTTAAATACATTTTTAAGCTGACTTTTATTTCTATAATGCTCATTTTGTTCCAAGCTATCAATTTTGACCAAATTCAATAAAAGCCAATTTTAGAGCAACAACTCCTACCTTAGAGGAATACTCTTTGGTGCTTGTTTCCTAATCGCAGTAGTTAATTGTTGTCTAGTAAACGACTGGCTTCTTGAAGATTGCAGATAGTTTGGGAAATCGTTTTTTAGTTTTTAGGATGTTTCTATTTGCCCCGTCTCTCGTTCACTAAATTGGTTAATTAGTTAGCTTGCTAGCTATTTTTATTTACTTAACCAATTTTGGTTGATTGAAAGTCTGGGGTGTCAGGTACAGCCGTCGGCGTATGACAGTGTGTTTATTAGCGGTATCTACCGTGCGGTAGTTGAGATACTGAAGGATATTACTATCTCATTTCCACTCATCCCCATTATGGTTGCTACCCATTACCCTGCTACTATTCCGTGCTTAACACTTTGCTGGAATAGGCTTACGGTGGTTGGCACCGTTCAGTTTAGAGTCACTGGCGTGACACACAGCTTGTATACCGTTGTTCTCCTGCTTCAGTTTTTGGGAAGTTGTGACTTCCTTGCAATTTTCGCTGCTACTGGTCAAAGAGTAGCTAGTAAATAACTTAAAGCTTTGGATATCCCCGATTTCCTTCCTTCGTTTCCTAATGAAAGGTGATAATCACAGAAGGTTTTGCTTCTGCTTTGTCCTAAGCTGGTGGAGTTCGTTTCCTACACTCCTTTTCCCTCCTCCTAAAAGCTTTTAGGATTTTCTGTTTAAGGGGTACTCAAACTACTCGACTTACCCGTTCCCTGTCTGTAGCGCTTAGTGACCCGCTACCCTTAAAGGCTTCAGGATGTCTTCGTTTTTTTATCGGACATAATTGGTTGATTTCCCGTCTGTTAATCTTAATTGCCGTAGGAATGCCATTTCCGTAGCAGTCTGCCCTGGTTGAAGTACCGGGCGCATGAAAAATTGATTGATACTTAGCAGAAAAATTTTATTATGAGTATTTTCAAACTTCGTATAATCAAATGTTTTATATTTCTTAAAATTGTTTGTTTTTGGCTTATTTATGGGATTTTACTTAAGTTTTTTGGCAACTATTTGACAAGACCTAAAAATTTAGGTTTACTATAAGTAATAATTTAATTTATACACTCATTAAAGTTACCTTCTCAAATAACTTTAATTAGCAATCGAATGTAATAATCGGCAAACTATTATATTCTTAGGACAATCTCTCAAGCTCATGAGAGATGTTTTTTGTCCCTATTTTAAAATTAAAAGATTTTGTGGGTTAAGTCAAAAATTTATATAACGAATATATACTTTGATATATATAGCTTATATTAAAAATTATATAATGATTATATACCTAATTATATAATAGTTATATAACTACTTTTAACACCATTCTAATCGACTTTTTGAAATTATTTTAAAATCACACAATTTTCTAAAAATACTCAATAATTATTGAATTTTATTTAAACGAAAATTTTTACTCAAAAAAAAATCTACTTATCATAAGCAGATTTTCGAGTATTTATATTTAAATTTTAAATATTTTATGTTTGTGAATTCTGAAGTTTATCTTCTTCCATTTGTTTCTTTTTAGCCAACCTTATTTGAACAGCTTTCAAAGCAGTTTTCTTGTTTTCTTCATAAACAAAACCTAGATGCTTTTTATAAATACTTTGTAAACCATCTCTTGATAAATTTGTCTCTACATAAACCCCTCTTGGATTTTCAGAGACAATATCAAACATTTCTTCAAACTGCGGTCTAGCAATAATTTTTCTCCATGTCATTCGAGTTCCAATACCTGCTTTTTTTGCAAGTTGACTCATTGAATAAACATTTGAATTATACCTTCTAGGTGTCATATTATCTAAATTATACAATGTTATTATTTATATTTCAAGAGTTCAATTATCCAAACATTGATTTAAGTATTCTTTCTTTAGCATAACTTTCTAACTCTTCAATCAGTTCTGCGTCATCCATTTTTTGACACTTGTTAATCAGATAGTCAATGAACAAACTTTTAGAAATACTTACACCAGTTTTTTTTGTAATTTTTTTGCTCAGATTAGCAATGTATAAATCATTTTCAGGCTGTATATTAAACAAGACCTTTTTAAAGTTAGAGCCTTTGGTAGAACTAGGATTGGACACAACAGCTTTCATGTCTTCCTCTTTCTTCTTTTGCTCAAGCTTCATTTTTTCTTGTTGAGCTTTTCTCCTAGCTAAAATATCGTGTTTAGGCATAGTTATATAATGTTTATATAACTGAGTATATAACAGTTATATAGTTGTTGATATAAACCATATATAATTGAGTATATAATGGTTATATAAGTTTAATTACTTCATCAAAAAGCTCTCTATAAGAATGTAAAGCTTCGGAATTTTTATCATATTCATCTAAGAACATACCTGCCGTATTAGCATGGTCTACATGAGCATCAACTGGTATAGATGTATTGAGTAAATATTCTGATAGACTGAAGGCAGCCAAATCAGCCTTTATAGCTTTACTAGCAACAGTTTTTCTTTTATCTACTTTGGTAGCAACTAATCCAAATTTTGGTTTTTCTCCAATTAGCTCCTCTGCCAAATGAACAAAATCCAAAAGACCTTCAGTACCTCCAGCTTCTTGGGAAAGAGGTATTAATAGAAAATCAGTAGCCATGATGGCGTTTTGTACTAGTACACCGAGACTTGGTGATGTATCAACAAAAATGTAATCATACTTATCCTGAACGGACGATAGCCCTCTTTTAAAGATGTATTCTCTATGATTTCTTGCAATCATATTTTGACTTATTTTCTCCAATTTCAAACTACTACCAATTATGTCCAAATTAGGTCTGATATTGGTAATAGTATTTTCAATAGGAGTTCCTTCAAAAAAATCGTCAATAGTTTTATCTAAATTAGCTCCGACCCATGTAGAAAGATTATGCTGGGGGTCTAAATCAACCATTAAAGTGTTTCCTTTCTCACTTGCAGAAAGAGCTAAGTTTTTAACTGTGGTTGTCTTTGTTTGACCTCCTTTGTGTGTAGCAATAGTAATAACTTTAGCCATAATATATAATGTTTATATAATTAAAGATATAATGATTATATAATGTTGTATATACTCGTTATATCTCTTCAGATAAGTATTAAAAATACAATAAGTAATGTCAAGCCCACCCACAAGAATTGCTGAATTCTATTGAAAATTAACTCTTTATATAACGGTTATATAATTAGGTATATAATCATTATATAGCGAGGTATATAATGATTATATAAATACTGAACAAATTGCTTTTAGTAAACCGCACCCTTCGTCTTTTTTATTAGAAAATGCGAAGGAATTACTTTGATTTCGTACTCCTAATTTTGGCTTTGTACCTCTTCTTCATTTCGCTGGGAGTTTCGGGATTAGTTGATAATCCTTTATGTAATTGTAGCTGGATATAAGCAAATTTATCTCTGGTTTCTTGATTAGGATGAGTATAGGCAATTATCTTAACTGCTTCAAGGAGATGAACAATGAAATGCATAGGATACTTCTCAATATAATCTTTTAGTTTATACAAATGCTCTTGCAGCTTCCCCTGATACTTGAAATAGTTACTGGAGTAATTATTTTTATCATTTCTTGTAACTACTTTTCGTATTTCTTTTACTAGGAATTTTGAGTGGTCAGGAAACGGCATAGTATCACAGCCCCGCAATGATTTTAATAAATCGGATTGAACAAGTGTAGGAAGATACAATACCCAATCCTGAATTGCAGGTCGAATCTTTTTAACGGGAGCAAATATTGGTTTGGCTGGAGAATGGTACTTCATTTTTTATTAGTTGTTTCTTACTTTACTCCCTAATTAAGCATTATTTTTTGAATTTTGTCCTATGATTTTTCAAAAACTTACTTGACAATAAATAAAATACTAAACATTATTTGAATATGCAATGAATATGTTTTTGGAAAGAGTTCTCAACTCTTAGGTGCCGTTATCTTTCAAAATTTGAATACAAAAACATATTGAGTTTAGCCCCGCTTAGAGGGCTATTTATTTTCACCAAAATTTACCCATCAACAAAACCCCTCTACATTTTTGGTGTAAAGGAATTCTGCAACTGATTAAATTATGTACTATTAAAAGCAAACAAATAATTGAGCTATCGGTATTATTTTGTCAATTTATAACTAAATAAAACTTCTATCTTCTGAAATTGTTGAAAATACATTTTTCCTAAAATCCCAAATAAAAGCCACGCATAAAATAATTACAAAAATATCCTTGACGAAACTTTATTTATTATTTACTACTTCTTTTGTTGGGTAATTCACAAGCAATTATTCCCTTCGAGTTAAACATTTATCTTAATATCTATAGGAGTTGTTATTTTGTTCAATAAACGACTGTTTCGCGTTGGTCTAAGTGTTGTAACTGCTCTGTTAGTTATAATCACTGGAACTATAGGAGATTTAAATCTTCCTACGGCTAATTTTGCTTTTAGCAATCCTATATCCATAGGACAGGTTGCACAAGCCGTTCCCGATAACGGTAAGTTTCAACTTAAAAACAAGCAGACTGGAGAATGTGTCTTAGTACCACAGAATCCAAAATCTGGTGACTTAGTTAAAATGGGAAGTTGTGCTTCTCCCGATTCTGTATTGAATATGCAAATTGGTGGAAAGTACCGCAACCATAAAGTAGAGTATATCACTGCAAAAAGAAACGGTAAGATATTTGATGTCTCTATGCGCTTTCAAGGGTTTAACAAAAATCCCTACTATTACATTGGGGAAAATCCAAGTGCCAAGGGAGATAAATTCAATAGTCATCGTATTCTTGGTGATTCCAAGGGTTTACGATTTGACCATAACGAAGCTTCTCGTGCTTTTAGAAATAAAGGTATTCCAAGCTCATACTGTGCTACTGCTGATAGCAACTATATGTACGCTAAAAAATGTGGCAGTGGTATGAATCAGCGCTGGACTATCAATGAGCGGAATCTGCCTAAAGTTCAATCAAGGGCTTTGGTCAGGACTGGAGCTTCTACAAATGATAAGCAGAAAAAAACAAATATTGACCTACAAGCTGATCGACAATACAGCCAAGACGAAGCCACTTATCAGAGAATTAAGCGATTTAATCGTTATACTGAAAAAATCGGTTATGAGGCTATAGTTGTAGGTAAGTGGAACGGTAGTGTAGAAGACTTAGGTCACGCTTTTGTAGCTATTGTAAGGCATAGAAAACTAACCTACTACACAGGTAGATATTCTGTTACTATTCCTAGAACTTTTAAATTTTACGAGTTCAATTCTTCCACCTTTAAGACTTACAGTCAATGGCCAGATGGTAGTAACAATTATTACCTTGATATTAGAAATACTAAGGCAATTTTACTACTCAATAAGCTAAGTGACGGTTCTCAAAAGTACTTTGCTCGTGTAGCTCGTATAACCGATGATAAAGCTGATTCAGTGGCACATAAGTTTAATGGAAGCTGGAAATCTGGCTGTGTATACTATGGGTATGTTTTTTCTACCCCTGGATTCCTCGGCGGCTGTGTCTGCACTGAGAAAGTGAACGCAGTGTGGGAATATATTACCGGAGAACGACTGGTTAATGTTGTAAGCTATTTGGATATGCTAAAAGCTAGTTTTCTATCTGGAAGAAGTCTGTCAAAGAACTTGGCAGATAGAGCTTATTCAGTACATCCTGCCCGTATGTATCACCAAATTAGAAAAGGAAACGGTGGCAAAAGAATACATATTATCCAATAACGAAAATACTGTTTTGCATTAAGTAAATTGTTTACCCTTTTTAAACCCCTTATTTTTTATAATGAGGGGCTTTTATGTTACCTAAAAACAGTTATCAATAATACCTTGATACAAAAATGGTAAATGTGAAAACCTCTCTCCGTTTGCAAATAATGTATTTTCAGGGTCGTTTTTTACTTCATTTAATCTTTCTGATATTTTTGTTACATTTACTTCTACACCTTCTCTATAGTAAGAAGCTTTTATATTAGGAATATTAACTGGCAAAAAGGCATTTGTGTAAATGTGATAATAATTAACCCCTAAAGCTTGCATAGGGTAATCTGGAAAAACAACTACGACTCTACCACCTCCGCAATTATGGACAAAAAAGTGAGTATTCTGCGCGGATAAAAACAGATTAGGAACAAAAAGAACTGAAGTCAAAATTATCATAAGATAAAACTTAGAATAGCCTTTATCGTTCTTCAGCTTAAGTAATTGTTTATGTCCAAAATAAATGAAAAATATCAGTAAAGGAAATAAAACATACCAACTGTTCAAAATAGGATTGATAGTTGGAATAGTGATATTAAAAATATAAGCTAGGTTATGTAATAAAACTAGAATACTGCCAATCAAAAACGCCCAGAAAAATCTTTTTATTGATTTTTTTTTCTCTAAATTTGGATTTATCATCACAAGTCTTTTTATACCCAAATTCTTTCATTTATTACTTATTTGGTCAAGTTTATATGAAGCAATGTTTTTGCTTTGAAAAAAACAACAAACGAGCCAAAGCCTAAAGACTTCAGCCCGCTCAAAAATTTTATCAGCTAAGTTAATAGCTCAAACTCTTCACCCGTTACTGATTTCCAGAACCCGATGAACCACTCTCATTACTACTACTGCCTGAGCCTCCAGAACTATTGCTGTTCTCGGAGTTCTCGCTGTTTTCACGAGCGCTATCGTCCGAATTGTTTTTATCAAGCCCGTCTCCATGAAACGATTTATCCGCTCCATCTTTCTTAGCATCTCTGGCAGCCAGCACCGAGTTGTCACTAGTGCTTTTAGTTGAGATTTTATCTAAATAGTTAGATTCTGAACTCATCAATTTTCTCCTTGTTTTCTTACTTAGGGACACAACAAACATCCAGTACCTGATTGAAGCAAGCACCAGAAGATATTGGAAAAATCTTGGTAATCTAAGTTCAACTGCCCACACGTCAAACAATAGAAATTAGACCACCAAAATTTAGTCATCACTTGTTTAGCACACGACTAAAACAGTCAGCGAAAAAGCACCCACCAAAATGGGCAGGTGTTATTGCACGACGATTATCAGTAGACAAAGCCCGTTTTCTTATTGCCAAAGCGGCAACAGAAGGACAATCAACCCAACCTGTTGGTTAATTACCTTGATGGGCAGTAGTTGTGCTAATTTTTCTGTAATCCGGTTCGTGGTTGCCTTTTCACTCACCGATTGATATCAATATAGCACAATTTTTGAGCAAGTTAACAGGTTTGCTCACAACTAGTATTGATATTTCAGTAACTAGAGCATAATTTTAGCTGAGACAAATAACAGGTTTGCTCTTAACTTTAGCGGAAGAAAAAGCACCATTAGAACCGGAGGATTACCAAAAACCTATGTACTAGAATTAATGACAGACCAAGAACCGAAGAGGCGAACAACCAGCATTACCGTGGATAACAGAGTTCTGGAGAAGCTAAAAGAACTTGCCGATAACAAAGGCATCAGCATGAGCCGCTACATTGAAGAATATTTTTTCTACGAATTTAAAAGGATTGGTATCTTCCCGCAGGAGACAAAGCCTTGCAAAGAAACGCGAGGTGGGGACAGAACCAAATCAAGCGGGGAATAATTTTCTTGAATACTTCACGCAAATCAACAATCAAGATAATCAAGTTTTGAAGGTTGTAAAATACCTTTGTCATCTACACCCACCAAACTCTAATGAAAAACGCACTTTCAGAAATCAAAAGACTAGGTAAAACTAAGCCCAAAAAGCCTAAGCAGATTGATATTACAGAATATTTGAACCTTATATCGCTTTACTGCTATAGCATCATAAAAGACGCGGATAACTTCAAGTTCTTTTGCAAAGACGAGGAAGTATCAGCCCAAGTAGCTAAGAAAATGCAACAATTCGCCGAAACCGAAAGTTTTTTCAGCTACGTTTCCAGCCCCGTTTTTGCAATCGTTACCAACCCTAAACATAAGCTTCTGATTCCAACCAGAGACAATGCTGAAGCTGAGAGTGAAAACTTTGCTGTAGTTATACTTAAACAGTTAGCTTCAGATTTGGAAACTCAGTCGGCAGAAAGTGTTTGCGCTCAAGCGGAAGAAACCATACAAGCTTTTCTGGAAGCGACTAAGGCAAGTATGACCCCTGAACTGATTGAGAAATTCGGGGACATTCCCATCTAAGTAAATACAGTGCTTTTGTACTAAAAATATTATATACAATTGTTAGAAATAACTGCTACCAGACCAATTCTGTAACATTTTCCGTATTTTAACTGATTACGATAGAATATAAAATACAGTAAAAGCAGGGTCGTCCAGCCCTGCCAAGATTATAATGTATTCTGGCTTACCCTAGCACAATTACTTATTTGCTGTAAATTAAAGTAACACTAAACACTAACCTCTCTATACACTATTTGACCTGTCACACAAGGCAGGTCTTCTCTATTTTTATTATTATCAGTAATAGTAGAAACGGGAAAGATACAGCAGAAAGAACTAAAAGCCCCCATCACAAAGGGAACACACCAGGGCTTGTGAATTAAGAGACTACACCCTAGCTTCAATAATAGGGTT